>Ga0315338_1000294_pt1 | contig 142971 bp, 127 predicted proteins | sample ASW8metaG_FD_204518 | JGI IMG/M metagenome (GOLD analysis project Ga0315338, IMG submission 204518) | Ammonia-oxidizing marine archaeal communities from Monterey Bay, California, United States - ASW #8 | ecosystem: Environmental > Aquatic > Marine > Coastal | place: USA: California | collected... | reverse complement strand
CAAGCGTGAGACGCTGTCACGGCGTCGCAAAGAGAACCTGAGGAACGCGGCCTAGCCGCAAAGAGAGGATACGAGGTGTCTCTTAGATTTCGCGGTTGACGGTCCCAACGATTTCGACGACCTACACACAACGCCGAGACTACGACGCTACATCGAGCTACGCCTGAGCCAGAACGCAAGCCCGGCGACGGTTCAGCGAGAGCTTGCGTGCCTGCGCCGAATGTTTCGACTCGGGTTTCAAGCGGAACGGGTCGTTCGGCTCCCGCACTTCCCAGGCATCCGCGCCGACAACGTTCGCAAGGGTTTTTTCGACCGCGAGACCTTCGAGCGGGTTCGCGATGCGCTCCCCGCACATCTGAAGCCCGTGGTGACGATCGCGTACTGGACGGGTTGGCGTAAGGGGGAGTTGCTGGGCCTGACCTGGCGCCAGGTCGACCTTGAGACCGGGGCCGTACGGCTCGACCCTGGGACGACCAAGAACCGGGAGGGTCGGTTGGTCTACCTCCCGCCCGAGGCTCTCGACTGTTTGCGGGTGTGGGCAGGACAGACCGCCGAGGCCGAGCACGACCTCGGCCGCATCATCCCGAGCGTATTTCATCGCCAGGGCAGCCCTATTCGGGACTTCTACGGCGCCTGGCGGACGGCTTGCCGAGAGGCCGGTGCTCCGGGAATGAAGTTCCATGACTTCCGGCGGACCGCTGCCAGAAACTACATCCGCAGCGGCGTCCCCGAGCGCGTTGCCATGAGCATCTTGGGCCATAAGACCCGTAGCATCTTCGATCGGTACAACATCACCGACGAGAACGATCTGGAACAGGCCGCGAAACGGGTAGACGACGCTTCCGTTGGGGCAACACTGGGCCAAATCGAAGATCTGCGCCCGCCGGTCCAGAAGGTCAGTGCGTCGAACGTACCGGAATCACTGGTGCCGGGGCCGGGAGTCGAACCCGGACGGGCTTTCGCCCAGGGGATTTTAAGTCCCCTGTGTCTACCAGTTCCACCACCCCGGCATGTGAGAAGCGCAAGCGGCGACGACGTCGGTGGTAGTCCCCTACCCTGTCTCGCCTACGGTATCCAAGTCTGGGCGCCCTTGCCTTCGACGAGATCGCTGAGCGCGAACAGCTCGACGCGCCACGGCGTCAACTTGAGCGCACCGAACGCCGGGCTCGACACGTTCTCGAAGAACAGCGCCGGGTCATAACCCATCGGCTCCGGGGTGTTCTTGAACAGATCCCACAGCCGAGCCTTCTCGTCCGCGTCGTCGATGAACTGGGCCTTGCACTCCGCGTACACCTGCTGGTGCTCTTGATCCCAGTAGCTGAGCGACACGTACGGATTCGCATCGATACGTTGAGCCTTCGCCGATTCCCGAAACGTCAGAATCCAGCCGGTCGATCCTTCCCAGATCGGGTGCAGCAGGCACGACATCGGCCGCCCCTTCTCGTCGACGGTGGCCACAGTGCACCACACGATTCGATCGACGCGCTTCGTGAACTCTTCGGCGATGTCCGAGAACGACGATACTGACACCTGGGATACCTCCCTGAACGCTGGTTCCAGTTTGGCTCGCGCCACCGGCCCGCTGACGGTCAGCGGCCGGGTGTCTGTATATATAAGGAAGGGGGGTGGAGGCGGCGAGCGGATTCGAACCGCTGAATGGAGGTTTTGCAGACCTCTCCCTTAACCACTTGGGTACGCCGCCTTGAGGAATAGCTTACTATTCTATGGTAACCGCCCACTCCACGGCGTTTCTACCGTGGAAGTGCCTGAGTATTGCAGCCTGTGTGCGGAGTCTCAAGCCTCCCGACATGCGCTTCGAGGCCTCCCCCTGCCCCACTTTGTAGATGTCGCGCGCTCGGATAGTATCGCCGGCTAACCCGCCCGGCCAGTAGCGCTCGGGTGAATAGCGCCGGATCGCGCCCGCCGGGCCTTCCCCGCGTGCCGCGCGAGCCCTGAGGAGTAGAATTTTGTACAAGATCGCTGTCATTCCAGGCGACGGAACCGGCCCCGAGGTGACCCGCGAGGCCGTGAAGGTCCTCGGCGCAGCTGGCCAGGCCTGCGGCTTCGAGTTCGAGACCACCGAGTTCGATTTCGGCGGCGACCGCTACCTGAAGACCAAGGAAGTCCTACCCGACGACGCCGTCGACACCCTGCGAGGCTTCGACGCCATCCTCCTCGGCGCCATTGGCCACCCCGACGTAAAGCCCGGCATTCTCGAGAAAGGGATCCTGCTCCACCTCCGATTCGAGCTCGATCTCTACATCAACCTGCGCCCCGTGAAGCTCTACCCCGGCGTCGACACGCCGCTCAAGGACAAGGGCCCCGACGAGATCGACTTCGTGGTGGTGCGCGAGAACACCGAGGGCCTGTACGCAGGCGCTGGCGGATACCTCAAGAAAGGCACGCCCGACGAGATCGCCGTGCAGGAGTCGGTGAACACGCGCAAGGGCGTGGAACGCTGCCTGCGCTACGCCTTCGAGTACACCCGCAAGCGCAACCAGGAAAAGACGCTGACCCTGTGTGGCAAGACGAACGTCCTCACCTACGCGTTCGACCTGTGGGATCGTGCGTTCCACGAGATTGGTGAAGCCGACTACTCCGACATCAAGCGCGACTACGCCCACGTGGACGCCACCTGCATGTGGATGGTGAAGAACCCGGAGTGGTTCGACGTGATCGTCACCGACAACATGTTCGGCGACATCATCACCGACCTGGGCGCGATGATCCAGGGCGGCATGGGCATCGCCGCCGGAGGCAACATCAACCCGGAGACGGTCTCGATGTTCGAGCCCATCGGCGGCTCGGCGCCGAAGTATACCGGCAAGAACGTCATCAACCCGATGGCGGCGATCTCCGCTTGCCAGATGATGATCTCGCACCTGGGCGAGGAGCAGGCCTCCGCCCGCGTGGAGAGCGCCATCGTCGACGTCATGAGCAACAAGCTCGAGTCGATGCAGGCCGGCAAGATGGGATACTCGACCACCGAGGTTGGCGACCTGGTCGCGGAGGCCGTCGCAAAGGGATAGTCGGACGGGGTGATTCGTGTATCCGCCCGCCGGGTGGTTGGCGTATGACAGGCCTCGGGCGGTTCGCGTCTGCGCAGACCGGAACGGGCGGTGCTCGAGCTCTTCCGGCGTCCCGACTTTTTCAGAGTACGCTCCGCCTTCTGACACTGCTCCTGGCGTTGCCGCTGGCGTTTCCCTTGGGGCGCCCGCGGGCCTTGCCCGTAGTGCTATTCGCGGCGTTACCCGTGGCGTAGCTCCTGCCGTCGCCGCCGGCGCTTCCCCTTTGGCGCGCTCGCGGGCATTGCGCGTGGCGCTATTCGCGGCGTTACCCGTGGCGTAGCTCCTGCCGTCGACGCCGGCGCTTCCCTTGGCGCGCCCGCGGGCCTTGTGCGTGGTGCTACTCTTGGCGTTGCCCGTGGCGTAGCTCCTGCCGTCGACGCCGGCGCTTCCCTTGGCGCGCCCGCGGGCCTTGCCCGTAGTGCTACTCTTGGCGTTGCCCGTGCTCGGACACGGTCGGTTCTCCGTCTATCGGTAGCGCGCTCGCTCCACCTCGCCCGCTCCGTGTGACCAACGATCGAGCTTGCCCGCACGTCGAACCCGATCGCCTCTTCGCGTCCCGTCGCAGCCGCATCCGCCGGGCTCGCAACCACCGCCGCCTCAACCGCCGAGCACTATTACTTCTTTGTAATAGCGCTCACCACGACGACGTTTTCCGTTGACGCCCCGACCGTCTTCGTGTTATGTTCGCCTTGCGTTCGATCCCGAAATCACTACCAGCAACGCGTATACGGAGGCCCGCTCAGGCGCACACACGTGATGCCGTCGGCAAGCGCAGCAAAGCTCGATCTGCCCCCACAGGCAGATCCCATCGCAAGCGACCTCGACATCGTACCGAGCTGCTTCCTCGAACAACCGTTTCGCCGCGGGCGCGGCCAGCACTCGCAGCGTGAGGTTGCCAGCGAGATCGACGGCTATCTTCGACGTCTCGCACGACAAGACTCACTGGCCCGGCGCGTGCTCGGTCGGCTTGCCGCGCGCTTCCTCGGCCGCCGCAGCCACCATCGCGTCGGCTTCGCCCGCGTCGGCGACTATGCCCAGGAGCGGCTCGGCATCGCCGCACGCGAGCTACAAGAGCTCGCCCGCGTGTCGCGCAAGCTCGACGAGCTACCGCTCATCGCCGAGTCGTTCGAGCGCGGCGAGCTCAGCTGGACGCGTTTGCGTAGCGTCAGCTCCGTCGCAACTGCCGACAACGAGAGTCGCTGGCTCGCCCTGGCCCGTCAGCGAAGCGGCGCCGAGCTTGCCAGCGCCATCGCCGCCGCGCGCGCCGCAAGCACCGAAGGCGAGGGCCAGGTCGAGCCCGACGAAGGCAGCGAGAAGCCTTGCGAGCTTGCTGGCGGTGAACCGGGCGTCGAGGTCGACGCCGATGCCGACCTCAGCGACGGCGAGCCCCGTGCTCGCGTGCGCATCTACGCTCCGCCACGGGTCAGCTCACTGAAGCGCCGGCTTCACGAGCTCGCCAGTCGTCACAGCGGCACCGAGCTGTGCGGCTGGCAGGCGGCAGAGGCCATCGCCGCCGAAGGGCTCTCATCGCGCCCGCGTCCGGCCGGTGAACGGCGCGCGCGGCTCGTCGAGCACCTCGGCCCGGCAGCAGCCGAACATATAGAAGGTCTCGAGCAGAAGCTGGCGCAGCCGTCCTGTAGCCCTGGTTCCGATGCAGTTTCGTCCGATGCGCAGACCACCCGACCGCGCACCGAGCGTCCCGAAGATTCCGACCACGCCGCCGACGCAGAAGCGCCGATCGAGCCGTCACGTGCCCTGCGAACGCCGGATGACGAGACACCTGCGCAGTCGTGGACCGAGCGACACCTCACGATCGTGCCCCCGCCCAGCCCCGGCGCGGCCTGGCCCGCGCCGCAGCTTCAGAACGCAGCACTGGCGCAAGAGCCCGGTCCAGCGTCCGACCGGAACGCGGGTTCCGACAACGGTGTCCACACCGAGTCTGATGCTGCTGTCTCGAGGCATTCGGGTGCCGTCACGGCCGTCGCCATGGCGCCGCCTCGCAACGGTGTCGGCACGTCGGCACCCGGACTCGAACCGCAGCGCTCGCCGAAGCCCTGGTCGAGCGGCGTCGACGCAACGGCCGAAGACATGCAGGATCTGGCGCGCACCGTCGACTGGTCGGCACTGGCCGGCGCGCTGCCCGCGGACATCGAGGATCTCGGCGTCAGCGTCGACGGCCTCGATCCTCATCAGCTCGACCGGCGCATGCGCGAGGTCGTCGCCGCCATGCAGCGTACCGACTGGCAGATCGGCTGCCTGCTGCGAACGTTCTTCGATCGACGCCTGTTCGCCGAGCTCGGCTTTCCCACCGCCGCCGACTACGTCGCCCGCCGGCTCGGCATCTCTCCACGCAAGGCGCGCGGCCTGGTCAGCGTCGAGCGCAAGGCCCGCGACTGTCACGACGAGCTCGGAGAGGCCTATCGCAACGGTCGCATCTCGTGGCTGCGCGTTCTCGCTCTGCTACCGATCGTGACAGAGAAGTATGCCGACGCGTGGATCGAGCGCGCCGCGCAGGTTACGTTTCGACGACTCGCCGCCGAGGTGCAGTGGGCGCGCGACATGCAAGACCGCACCGTTCCGTGGTGGCCCATCGCACCGCCGCCGCTTGGTGAAAGGCTCGACTGGTCGGGCGATCAGGTGCGGAGGCAAATCGGTGCGCACCTCGATCCAGACCTGATGGCCCGGATCGACGCCATCAACGAATCCGAGCGCGTCGTCATCGACTTCACCGGCCCCGCATCGGTCATGAGCCTGCTCGCCGACGCCGTCGAGGCCTACCGCAAGCCCACCGAGCTCCCCTGGCAAGGCCTCGAGCGGCTGTTCCTGCACGTCAAGGCCGAGTGGGAGAACGTGCCGCGTCATCGCAACCCCATCTTCGAGCGCGACGGCTGGCGCTGTCGCGTGCCCGCGTGCACGGCGCGGCAGAACCTCCAGGACCACCACATCGTGTTTCGCTCCAGGGGTGGCAGCAACCGCGGCGAGAACCGCGTGGCCATCTGCGCGTGGCATCACCTGCGCGGTATCCACACCGGCGTGCTGCGTGCCGTCGGCAACGCGCACACCGAGATCGAGTGGCGCGTGGGTGAGCTCGACCCCGAGCCCGGTCGCGGGGTGAGCCCCTCCGGCCCACCGCTGATGCACCTGTACAACGACGTCTACGCCGAGGCGCTACCTCGCAGAGATGGCAGCATCAATCACCTCGCCGGCCTGAGCCCGAGCGAGATCCTCGACCGTAAGTACGACACCGGGCCGCTCACGCCACCAGCGCCGTGGTAGCCGTGCGCACGGCTTGGCCTACTATTCGCCTATGTAGTAATGTCCCCGCCATACCCCCCATCCGGGGGGCACGCCGCGTTGACCCGCATCCGGCCGGCAAGCTACGGTCCACGCGGGCTTTCGAAGGAGGAATCTCTGTACTCGTCCGAGCAGGGGGCGCGATGAGATCGATCAGATATGGGTTGCTCGGCCTCTTGGAGCAACAATCCGATCACGGCTACCGTCTCTGGCAACGGTTCGAAGACGGCGTCGGACAGGTCTGGCAGCTGAACGTCGGCCAGGTTTACCAGACCCTCCCCACCCTCGCCGAGGCAGGACTGGTCGACGTCTTCGAAGAGAACGACCCCGACAAGCCCGGAACCAGACGCCGTCGCTTCGAAATCACCGCCAAGGGCAAGAAGGCCCTCTCGAACTGGTCCAAACGCACCCCTGTATCGATCGAGCCCACCCGCGACGGAATGCTCGTACTGCTCCTCGTCGTCGCCGAAGCGCACCCCGACATCGCCCGTAGCCAGATTGCCTCGAAGGAACGCACGTACCGCCAGCACCTCGTACGCCTGCGCCGACGCCAGCGAAAGATCGCCAAGTCCGACCGCCCCGACATCATAGTCCCGCTTCTCAGCATCGACTTCGCCATCCTCCGCACGAAGGCTTATCTCACGTGGCTCGAGCGCTGCCGCCTCCTACTCGACAGCGGCGACATCGGAACCGTCTGGCCCCAAGAAGACGACTGAATGCGCCACATCCTCCGGCTCTCCCTCGCTCACTTCTCCGAGCACCGCCTCCGAACCATCCTGACCCTCATCGGCATCGCCGCCGGCGTAACCGCCATCGTGGCAACCACGATCCTCTCCGACTCCGTCTTCCAGTCCTTCGAGAACCTCGTAGCCGCGACCGCCGGAGATGCGGATCTGCATGTATCGAATGCCGGCCTCGGCGTGCCCGAGGAGCTCGTCGAAGAGCTACGCGATGTTGATGGTGTGGTCGCCGCCTCGGCACTCGTTGAAGGCTTCGTGCCGCTCGCGGAAGACCGAGGTAAGCTTCTCGCCATCTTCGGCATGGACGTGCTCGCCGAGGGCGCATGGCGGAGCCACCTGCCACGCGAGGCATTCCACATTCCGGACGAGCTAGCGTTCATCGCAAACCCGGACTCGATTATTCTAACAACCGCATACGCAGCCGCGACAGGGCTGGCGATTGGCTCGACGCTACCCGTGATTACACCTTCGGGGCCCACCACACTCGTCGTCCGAGGGCTCATCGAGGATAGCGAGCTCGCGGGCCTATTCGCCGGCCGGATCGCCTTGATGGACCTGCCGGCATCGCAGCTCCTCTTGGGGAAGACCACTCGGGTCGATCGTATAGACCTCTTCCTATCGAAGGACAGCGATCGCTCTGCGTTGGCAGATCGAACAATAGAGCTGGCAGCAGGTAGGGGACGCGTCCGTGAACCGATGGCACACGGCCAGCGATCTCTGAAGTTGCTCTTCACTGTCCGCGCGATGCTCGCCCAGGCAGTCGTCATGAGCACGATCGTCGGCTTCCTGATCATCTACCACACGATGTCCGTATCCATCATTCAACGTCAGCGGGAGATCGGGCTGCTTCGCTCGCTTGGGGCTTCGCGGGCAACAATCTTCGGCTGGATTGGCCTGGAAGCACTGCTCCTCGGCTTCCTCGCATCTGTCGCCGGGTTCTTCGCTGCCGTAGCGCTCTCGCGCCTTGCATTGCGGTTGTTCGGACCGATAACGGATGCGTGGATTCGCCTGTCACCGGTTCCGCCGAGCCTGTCCTGGATGACAGCCACCTCGTCGTTCGCAGTCGGCGTCGGCGTGACACTCATCGCCACGTTGTGGGCCGGCGAACGCGTACTACGGCAATCGATTCAGTCGAATCAGCACGCGCTCGCTCCGATGGGCGGGGCGACAACGCGCCTCACACGGCGAGGAGGTATGGCGATTGTCGCCTCGACGCTGCTGGCGGCCCTGATCGTCGCCCCGCCCCCACTCTCGTCATTCACGCCGCTCCTCGTCTACAGCACGCTCGCGCTTACCCTCCTGTTCACCGTCTTGGGACTGGCGTCGGCGCTTCCAGCTCTGTGGCTTGGGCGACTCGGGGTAGCAGTCGCGAAACCACGATCGGGAGTCAGCTTGCTCTTCGCCTCAGCGACCCTCCGGCGGAACCCCACTGCACCAACAGCCGTGGTGACCGCGATGGTAGTCGCCCTAGGCTGGACCGTGGGCAACGCCTCCTACATGGCCAGTGTTCGCGGAACCTGGCTTGACTGGGTTGATCGCGAGTACCCAGCCGGGACCATTCTTGTCGCGACAGAAGGCGCGATCACGGGCATCACGGCGCCGACCTTCTCGGAAGACATCGTCTCGCAGATCGCCACAATGCCTGGAGTCCGTCAGGCTGCGGGCATCCGCTACGTGGAAAGTGAACTAGGTGATAAGCCAGTCGTTATTGTCGCCCGAGACCAGACACCCGACAACTTTCCAGGCCTGCAAAGCCCGGCACCACAAGCATGGAACCGATTCTGGTCGGGCCACGGCGTCTTTCTCGGAGAGAACCTCGCACGCGTGGCCGGACTGCGTCCCTTCGATCGGATCACATTGAACACGCACGACGGGCGGACCTCGTTCGAGATCCTCGGGATCGTCGCTGATGACCTCTTCGGCACCGATCTCGGTTCTATCGTTATCAGCAGATCGAAATACAGGACCCTCTGGCGCGACCAGACCGTTGCTCGGGTCAATGTCGACCTCGTCGCCGGGGCCGACATTCGCGCCACGCAAGAGGCAATCAATCGACGTTTCGCCGCCAGTCACGGCCTGTACGCAATGAACGCCATGGAGCACAAACGAGTCTTCGCAACACTGATCGATGCAGTCTTCGCCGGAACCTATGGGTTGGTCTTCGTTGGTTTCGCCGTCTCGTTCATTGCGGTCGTCAACTTCCTACTCGCCATGCTCGTGGAGAGACGGCTATGGTATCAGCGCCTCCACATCCTTGGCGCCATGTCGGCCCACATCCGAGCCACGATTCTGACTGAAGGAGGAGTACTCGGCCTCGTGGGAGGAATTGTGGGGATCGCCGCCGCGGTAGGGGTCTCCATGATCGCCATCTACCGGACCATCCCCATGGTGAACGGTTGGCAGTTCGACTACAGACTGCCGCTTGGCCCGGTCCTCTTCGGCGTCTTCGGGACGATTCTCCTCGCCGTGTGCGCTGCCGCCGTACCGGCGCGACTCGCATCGCACAAACGATACCTGCAGGAGACCTCCGAAGAATGACCACGAGCGGCGCCCCCATCATCAACGTCGACAACGTCAGCGTCCGCTACGGTCAAGGCGACCGCGAGGTCTGGGCCCTCAACGAGGTGTCGTTCGCCATCCACCCCGGCGAGTTCGTTTCCATCACGGGCCCGAGTGGCTCCGGCAAGACGACCCTGCTCCGCGTGCTCGCTGGCCTCGAGACTCCGGCCGTCGGCCACGTGAAGGTCGGGGACCGAGACCTGGACGGCCTCTCTGACAATGAGCTGTCCCGCTTCCGTCGTGAGACCACGACCTACGTATTCCAGTTCTTCAACCTATTCCCGGTCCTCGACGCAGAAGACAACGTTGCGATCCCTCTGCGACTGGCCGGCATGGCTGGCCGCGATGTTCGTGGTCGCGTAATGCAGGCGCTGAAAGCGGTGGAGATGACGCATCGAGCACACCACTACCCAGGCGAGCTATCGGGTGGCGAGATGCAGAGAGTAGCGATCGCACGAGCCCTGGCGACCGAGGCGCGGGTCATCCTCGCAGACGAGCCGACGGGCAACCTGGACAGCGTCAGAAGCGAGCAGATCCTCGCGCTGTTCCGCCGGGCGGTGGATTCCGAAGGTCGGTCTGTGATCCTCGTGACACACGACATCGAGGCGGCGGCGGCAGCGGACCGGATGCTGACGTTGCGCGACGGCCGGATCATCGACGAGAGCGACGGCTCGATCACGACCGAGGTGGTTGAGCTGCATGGTGACACCACGCAGTAGTAGCACACCGATGCGGCACACCTACAGCCGTCGCTAGCGTCATCGAGGTGAGAGCGAAGGCGCGCAGGTAATAGACACCTGCACCCTTGACGCGACCGGAAGCTACGAGTTCAGCTCCGCGTCAAGCAGCCGTTCTACAATCTCCCCTCCGACGATGTGCCGCTCAATGATTTCGGCTACGTCCGTGACGTCGACCCCCGTGTACCAGACCCCTTCCGGGTACACGACAACCGAGCAGCCCGCGGTCGGGCACGGGCCCAAACACCCGGTATCGGTAATGAACACACTGGACGACAACCCTCTCTCTTCACGAGCCCGACGCAAAGCCTGAGCGACGACCTGTGAGTCATTTGCAGCACACGAGACCATGCCGGCCTCGGGCGGCCGGCGATTCGTGCACACGAGGATGTGTCGTACGGGCTTGGGCATTCGCGCAACGAGCCGGAAAGCGCGACCGGCTCTACTACGCCGTGGCGCGAATCGGCGTGGGCTTGGCGCCCGGCTTCGGCTCGATCCTGGCAGGCGCTCCGGTCGGCGTGAGCCTGAACGCGCAGCGCTGACAGCCCCGCCCCTGAAACAGCCCGATGATGCGGCTCAGGATGGGATGCTTCGCACGCACGGCATCGCGAAACCGAGCGATCGCGCCACCATCGGCGACCCAGTCACAGCGGAAGCGCCGCGGTCCGTCACCAAAGTCGATCTCCGCGTTGCCGGCGGCTCGCACGTTTCGTACCCAGGGCCGGGCGGAGTCGAGGCTGCCGATCCACACGTGACCGTCCATCTCGACGAACCACAACGTGACGTTGTACGTCTGACCGGTCTTTCGCCCGCGGTGCGTGACGACGACGGTGGACCTATGGGTACGCGGCTCTTGCACCAGTCCTTCCGCCGCCGCGGGGATCGTAATGCGCGCTGGGTGCGCGCGCGGCCCACGCGGCCTGTTCGCGTTCGATGGCTTCCTCGATGGCGAGCTCGCCCTGGTAGCCGCGACGCGGTCGGCGCCCGACGACCCACGAGGGAACGGCCTGACGAAACCCGAGGCGCAGGGCCTCGGCGGTGTCGTCCAGAATCTTCACGGCGGTCTTCGGGTCCTCGAGACACGCACGGTAGGCGGCCTCATCGAGATCGAGATCGCGGGCGGCGCTGTCGGTAAGTCCGCCGCGCGCGACCCAGTCGCCGAAGTGCCACAGCTTGCCCTGCCGGGCGCTGCACTCGAGCGCGATGGCGTCCTCGAACAGCGGCAGCACGGTGTCGGGAAAGTGATGCCTGAATTCGACGCGGACGTCGCTGGTGTGACGCTTGTGCACGCCCTTGAGGATCTCCCAGCTGCCCTCGCAATGCGAACAGCGAAGCCCCCCGAAGTACTGCACCCGCAGCCCGGTGGTGGGGCCCTTGCCGACGCCGCGGCCGCGCGCGTCGGCCACCGGCGGTGCGGGCAGCTCGAGCGAGCAGGAGCCCTTGGCCTTGCGACGCACCTCGTCAACGAGATGCCGGCGCTCGTCGCCGCGCCGTGCAGCCTCGAGTGCGACGCGCGCCTTGAACAGCGAGGTCTCGCTGGCGTCGCCGTAGCGCTCCACGGCCTTGGCCGCGACCTCGTCGTCGGTGGGAGGCCCGGGCACGGCGTCGATGAACGCGAGCAGCTCGCTCACGCGCATGCCGCGCTGGGCGGCAATGCGTTGCAGCATGATCGGATTGGAGTCCTCGACGCCGAGCTGACGGCAGACGGTGGTGACGACGTCGGCGCGCAGTCGGTACAGCGGCACGGCGGCGAACCGCTCGATCTCCTCTCGCGTAACGCTCGAACCGAGACACGTTGCGGCCACGAACGGCGGGCGCGGCTCGCGCTCGAGCAGGCGGCGCTCGCGGCGGGCATGTTCGCGCCGCGCGTCGGCACCGGACGCGACGTCGGTGTCGATCAGATGGTTGAGCTTGAACGAGTCGCCTATGAGCTTGTCGGCCTTGTCGACGAGCCGTTCGCGATAGCGCTTCACACGAAGCGTGTGCACGGCGACTTCCGGTTCGTCGGGGGTGCCGGCGAACAGCGCGGCATTACGGCTACGAAACTTGCTGGCCTCCGCAGCGCTCACCTCGGTGCTCGACCAGATGTGCGCGCGCCAGTCGATCGGCGTCACGCGCGCTTCCTCGGCCATGAGCGAGTAGGCACGTTCGCGACACAGGGCGTAGGCGGCGTGGCGTTGCACGGCACCCATCTCGGCCCACTTGCGCGAGACACCACCGCCGAGTGCACGATCGACGTCGCCGACGGACACCGGCTGAGCGTCGAGCGTGCCGGCCACATCGTCGGCCGACAGCGCGAACGCGGCCGTGGGCAGCGCGCACGACAGCACGAACGCGAGGACGGGAACGACAGATCTGGGCCGGCGCTCGATCACCAACCCCCTAGTAGAAGAAAACCGCCGCGCTCCGTCAACCACGAGCAGGTCGCCGGACGCGCTAGGCAATGGAAACGGCGCCGCGGCGCCCCGCAATGCCGCCGCGGGGCTCCTCGGCACGCCGCAGCTCACGGGCAATGGCCACGACGATGAACACGACGGCGCCGAACGCGGCCACGCGCAGCTCGAGGCCGTCGGCGGAGGCGCCGTCACCTGCGAGCGCGCGCAGGTACGGCGCGGAGCACCAGGCGGCGGCGCCGACGAGTGCGGCGCAGGCGGTGATCCTGCCGCTGCCGGCATAACCGGCACCACCGAGCGCACGGGCGAGCACGAAGAGCAGGCCGGTGCAGCCGGCGAAGAAACCGAGCACGAGCAAGGTGGGCGCCACAGCCAAGCTCCCCCCGCCGCCCTGTACGAGCCGGTACTGGTAGTAGCCGAACCCGGCCAGGCCGAGCCCGCTCACCCCGAGAAGCCGCGAGCCGATGCGACGGCCGGGCGCGGCAAGCACGTTCCAGCTCTGCCACACACCGATGAGCGCGGCGGTGCCGACGGCGACGAGCCCGTTACGGCCGGCCAGCGCCTCGAACGCGAACACGCCGGTGGTGACGAGGAATGCCGCGAGACCGAGCGCCTCCGAAGCGTCGAGCGTGCGGTGCACGGCGGCGAGCAACGTGCGCAGGAAGAACGGGATGCCGATGGCGAGCACGGCGAGGCTCACCGGCAGCAGGACGAAGAACACGTAGATGGGCTGCACCGACGACTTGGGGCCAACGGCCGACTGCAGCGAGAGGCGCGCGATCAGCGCCGGTCCACCTTCGATCACGTTGGCGCCGGTGATCAGCCAGGTGAGCGCTTCACCAAGGAGCAGCACACCGCACAGCCCGAGCAGCGCGGTGAAGAAGATCTCGGTGTCTGTTGATCCGCGCGTCAATCGGCTTCGTATTCGGCCGGCGTGAGGCAGGTCATGGACAGGGCGTGGACGGCCGACTTCATCTCGTCGGCCAGCACCTCGTACACCCTGCGCTGGCGCTGGAGCTGGCCGAGCCCCTCGAAAACACCAGCTACCAGGATAACACGATAGTGGCCGCCGCCTGAAGCGGCGCCCGCATGACCGGCGTGGGCGGCGCTTTCGTCGATGACATCGACGAAATCGGGGGTCAGTGCGGCCTGGAGCTTGTCCTGGATGGTCGTGCGGACATCGGGCGGGGTACTCATCAGGCCCACCATGTGGCAGTCTGGAGCCATGAGCAAGGACGGGGCGGTCCTGTGCCAGGGGCTCACCGGGGAGCAGGCCGACCGCGTCGTCCTGCTACTTCTGGCGATGGGCATCGAGCCGGCGCTCGAGCCCGGCGAGCGCGTTTCGATCCGGGTGGCGCCCGACCAGGTCGACCGCGCCCGCACGCTCCTGCACGAGGAGTTCCCGTACGGCTTCGATCAGCGCGGCGATCTCGACCCGCGCAAGCGCCGCCGGCCACGCTTCCTCGACCCGGTGGTATCGGCCCCGCAGGGCTGGTTCGGGCGCGGCACCGGCGCGATCGTGGGCGTGATGGTCGTGTGCGCGGCATTGTTTGCACTTGCCCACGTGGGCCCCGACGCGGGCAGCCGCAGTCGCCTGCTCGAGCTCGGTGCCATCAGCTGGCAGCACGTGGAACGCGGCGAGCACTGGCGGCTGATCACCGCGATGTTCATCCACTTCAACCTGGCCCACCTGGCAACGAACATGCTCACGCTGACAATCGTGGGCCCGCCGCTGGCACACATGGTGGGCGCCAGTCGCTTCGTGCTGATCTTCGCGGTGGCCGGGCTGGGCGGCAACATCTTGTCGCACGAGCTGAGCCCGATCGTGGGCCTGAAGGCGGGTGCGTCGGGCGCGATCGCGGGCGTGATCGGCGCGCTCTGCGGTCAGGCGCTCAGGCCGGGCCGCGAGTCACGATTTCGCTCGTGGCACGTGATCGGCGCGATGGCTGCGTTCTACGGAATGCTGATCGGCTTCGGGCCGGGCCGCGACAACCTGGCGCACTTCGGCGGCCTGCTCACCGGCGCGGTGATGGGCTGGCTCATCGAGCCGCTGCCCGGGGAGCGCCGTCCAGACGCGCCTCGAGAAGCTCCACGTCCGACGGCGTGAGCGTGAAGTACTTCGCCTGCGGGTGGTGGAACACCAGCGCGCTGACCGACGACTCCGGATCCATCATCATGCCCTCGGTCAGCTCCACGCCGATGGCGTCGGTGACCTCGAGCAGCCTGAACAGCTCTGCCTGATCCTCGAGTCGCGGGCACGCCGGATAGCCGAACGACACCCGCGTTCCTCGATACGCGGCCTTGAACAGCTCGCGCCTGTCGAGGTCGGACGGATCGGCGAATCCCCACATCTCGCGGATCTTGCGGTGCAGCAGCTCGGCGAGCCCCTCGGCGCCTTCGAGCGCTATCACCTGCAGCACGTGCGACTTGAGGTACTCCCCCTCGTCCTTCCACTTCTCGGCGAGCTCGCGCACACCGTCACCGATGGTGGTGGCGAACATGCACACGTAGTCGCGAACGCCGGCGCCCGCGGGCGCAACGTAGTCGGTGAGACACAGGCCTCCATCGCGCTGCTGGCGGCCGAACTCGAAGCTGCCCGTAACGGTGCTGAAGTCGGACTCGAGCAGCAGCAGCCGCTCGCCGTCGGAGCCGGCTGGGAAGAAGCGGTACACGGCGCGCGCACGGATGTCGGGGCGCGCGAGCATCTCGTTCTCGACGGCCTCCACGGCCTCGCGTAGCTCGACGGCCCTGGCGTCGCCGGCGGCGAGTGCGTCCTCGAACTTGCCCTTGAAGCCGAGATGGCGCGTGTAGACCATCACCGGGTTCATGTAGTCGAACACCTCGGCGAGGTCGTGGTCGACGATCACGTGGCGCTTGAGATCCGGCGGCGTGGGGCGCTCGAAGTCACCGGCGAGCTCCGGAGGCGCGAACTTCGTACCGGGCGCCGGTGTCGGCTTGGCCTTGCGCCGCCCCTCGGCCGCGTCGAGGCTGGCCTGCTCGGCGGCAAGCGCGTCGGCGAGCTCGGCGGTGGCGTCCTCGTCGCCGAGCTTCTTGGCCAGATCGAGCCCGTTCATCGCATCCTGCGCATACGCGACGAGGCCCTTGTACTCGGGCGCGATCCGCAGCCTGGTGAAGCGACTGGACAGCGCCGCGCCGCCGACCAGGATCGGACACTCGATGCCGTGGTGCGCGAGGTCCTTGGCCGTGGTGACCATCTGCTGGGCGCTGCGCACGAGCAGGCCCGACAGCCCGATGGCGTCGGGCGAGTGCTCGTCGTACGCGGCGATCAACCTCTCGGGCGGAACCTTGATGCCGAGGTTGATCACGTCGTAGCCGTTGTTGCTGAGGATGATGTCGACGAGGTTCTTGCCGATGTCGTGGACGTCGCCCTTGACGGTGGCGAGCAGGATGCGACCGCGGATCGACGCCTCGTTCTTCTCCATGAACTGCTCGAGGTGACCGACGGCAACCTTCATGGCCTCGGCCGACTGCAGCACCTCGGCCACGATCATCTCGTTGGCGTTGAAGCGACGCCCCACCTCGTCCATGCCGTCCATGAGCGGGCCGTTGATGATGTCGAGCGGCGCGTGGCTCGCGCGCTTCTTCTCGAGGTCGTCGACGAGCCCCTCGCGAGAGCCTTCCAGGATGCACAGCGCCAGACGCTCGTCGACGCTGAGCTTCGCACGCTCGTCCTCGCTGGGCCCCTGCACTTTCTTGGTAGCGAAGTGGCCCGCGAACGCGGCGATCGGATCGTCGCCACGCCACTCGATGAGGTCATCGCAGAGCTTGCGGTCCTCGTCGGAGATACGCCCGTACGGAGCCAGCGCCTCGGCGTTGACGATGGCCAGGTCGAGGCCGGCCTCGACGCAGTAGTGAAGGAACACACTGTTGAGAACTTCACGGCCGGCCGGCGGCAGCCCGAACGAGACGTTCGAGATTCCGAGAATGGTCCTTGCTGCCGGCAGAGCCTGCTTGATGAGGCGAATGCCCTCGATCACCTCGACGCCCGATCCCGAGTAGTTCTCGTCGCCGGTGCCGACCGGGAACACCAGCGGGTCGAAGATGATGTCCTCGCCGGCGATGCCGTACTTCTCGGTGAGCAGCCGGTAGGAACGCTCGGCGACCTCGAGCTTGCGCTGACGCGTGATGGCCTGGGCCTGCTCGGGGTCGTCGTCGATGCAGCCGACCACCACCGCAGCGCCGAAGCGCTTCACCAGCGGCGCGACCCGCTCGAACTTCTCCTCGCCGTCCTCCAGGTTGATGGAGTTGATGATCGACTTGCCCTGCAGGTGCTTGAGCGACTCCTCGACCACCTCGGGGTCGGTGGAGTCGATCATGATCGGCGCCTTGACCTTCTTCACGAGCGTGTCGAGGAAGCCGATCACGTCGCTCATCTCGTCTCGGTCGGGATCCTGCAAGCAGACGTCGACGATGGCCGCGCCCTTGCGGACCTGCGCACGGCCGACCTCGGCGGCCTCGTCGATCTTGCCCTCGGCCACCAGGCGCTTGAACTTGCGGCTGCCGAGCACGTTGGTGCGCTCGCCGACGAGCACCGGACGCTTCTCGTCGTCGATCTCGTAGGCCTCGATGCCCGACACCACCGAGCGCGACACGGGGCTGGCCACGCGCGGCGCCTTGTGGGCCATGGCCTCGGCGATGCGGCCGATGTGCTCGGGCACGGTGCCGCAGCAGCCGCCGACGACGTTCACCCAGCCGTTGTCGGCGAACTCGGCGAGCTTCGCCGCCAGCATGTCGGGCGTCTCGTTGTAGTTGCCGTCCTCGTCGGGCAGGCCGGCGTTCGGTATGCACGCCACAGGAAAGCGCGACAGCTCGGCGAGCGTGCGGACGTGGTCGGTCATGAAGTCGGGACCGGTCGCACAGTTCAGGCCGATCCACAGCAGGTCGCGGTGGGCGAGCGAGACGTACAGCGCCTCGACGTCCTGACCGGCCAGCAACGTGCCCATCGTTTCCACCGTGCCCTGCACGGCCACGGCCACGTTGGTGCCGAGGGCGGCGTTGGCGCGATCGATGCCCTCGAGCGCGGCCTTGATGTTGAGCGTGTCCTGGGCGGTCTCGACGAGCAGGAAGTCGACGTCGCCCTCGATCAGGCCCTCGGCCTGCTCGCGAAACGACTCGGCCAGCTCTTCCCAGGTGACGCCGCCGGTCACCGAGATGGTCTTGGTGGTGGGCCCCATGGAGCCGGCCACGAAGCGCGGGCGCTCGGGCGTGGAGTACTCGTCGGCGAGCCTGCGGGCGATCTCGGCCGCCACACGGCTGATCTCGCGGGCGCGATCGGCCAGACCGTACTCGGCCAGCACCAGCGGCGTGGAGCCGAACGTGTCGGTCTCGATCACGTCGGCGCCGGCCTCGAGGAACCCCCGGTGGAAGCGCTCGATGGCGTCGGGCTTGACCAGCACGAGGTACTCGTTGCAGCCCTCGTAGGCCGGTCCACCGAAGTCGTCGACCGTAAGGTCGAACGACTGCAAGGTGGTGCCGGTAGCTCCGTCGAGCACCAGGATGCGCCGGTCGATGAGGTCTTTCAGGGTCTGTAGTCGTTGTTCGTATGACATCTGGAAGCCGCTTAACCGCGCAGGTTATAGTAAACCGGCCGGGTACCCAAAGGCCGCGCGGGGCCATTGGCCGGCCATCGGCGCCATTGACGGGACGCAGGTGCTCTAGTTAGCTGATCGGTATGCGCGTGCTCGGGTTCGCCAGCTCCCTGGCGGTGGCCATCGCGGTCGCCGCGACAGCGGGTCTGGCCGTGCCCGCGGATGCGAGCCCCCCCGCCGAGCAGGGCGAGGTCGACGCGCCGTTCCCCCCGCCCGGGACCGTCATCACGGCGGCCAGCGCCGCGAGATACGACTCCGTGCTGACCCCCGCGATCCGCTGGGCGCTCGGCCGCGGCCTGCGAATGGAGGTCGTGGCGCCACGCCCGATCCCCCTGGAGCCGGCCCGCCTTCTCGCCACCGAGAAGTACGCCCCCCAGGTAAGGCTGTCCGACGACAAGCTGCGCATCGAGAACTTCATCGCCGGCCTGCCGTTCCCGCTCGTCGACGAGAACGACCCCGACGCGGCCATCAAGCTGATGTTCAACTACGAGAACCGGATCCTCGTGGACGACGTCGACGTGCGCAACTTCGACTGCGACACGGGCTCGATCGATGACGACTCGCCCATGTCGATCGAGCGCCATTTCCTGCTCGGTCACTTCCGCCGCCTGTACTACGTGGGCCGGCTGTACCACGAACCGGTGCACACCTGGCCCACCACCGACGGCGTGCGCTACCGCGAGGCGCTGTTCCCGATCGTGGAGCCGTTCGATCTGAAGGGCGTGGGCGTCACCTACAACCGCTACCTCGAGCCCCAGCGCCAGGACGATAGCTGGCTGTACTACCCACTGCTCAAGCGTGTGCGACGGCTTTCGACCGCCGCACGCTCCGAGGCGCTGTTCGGCCAGGACACCGACATCGACAGCTACGCGGGCTTCGCGGGCAATCCGGCCTGGATGCAGTGGCGCCTTCTGGGCACCCGGCGCATCCTCGGCTCGATGCACAGCCGTCATTTCCCGGGCCACTGGGGCGAGGGGCCGGCCGACTTCATCTTCGACGACACCTGGGAGCCGCGCGAGGTGTACGTCCTCGAGGGCCGTTCACGGCTGCCCGGCTATGCGTACTCCAGGCGCGTGATCTACCTCGACCGCGAGAGCTTCGTCATCCCCTACACCGAGCTCTACGATCAATCGGGCGAGCTGTGGAAGACCTGGGTCAACCAGTGGAAGATCGGCCGCAAGCCGTTCCCCGAGGCCGTGCGCGTGGCCTACGACTACGAGCAGCAGTTCCTGCCGGCGGTGACGATGTTCGACATGCAGCTCGACCACGCCACGCGCTGCCGCCTGCCCTCGCCGGAGTTTCCGGGCGAGGAGGGCTGGTACATCAACTTCGGCGACGCCGAGGGCACCACCGAGGAAGCATTCTCGCTGTCCCGGATCATCTCCCAGGGACGCTAGATTCCCGGCCCCTGGGCATATATAAATACACGGCTCCATGCCCCCACCGGGGGATTCCTGTCTGGCTGGAGCATCGACCGAAGAGGAGGCGTACCTACAATGATCACCGGCATTCTCGATGTCGTATTTCGATGGCTGCACGTCATCGCCGGCATCGTCTGGATCGGACATCTTTACTTTTTCAACTTCGTGAACATCCGCTTCGCGGCCCTGATGAAAGAAGCGGGCGTGGCCAAGAACACCGTTCCGGCGCTCATGCCGCGCGCGCTGTTCTGGTTTCGCTGGGGCGCGGCCTGGACCTGGATCACCGGCGTACTGCTACTGCTGCTGGTGTTCTACCACGGTGGACTGCTGTTCGAGGGTGGCGAGGGCAGCCTGCTGAGCCCCGGAGCCCTGCTGTCGGTGGCCCTGACGTTCGGCGGCGTGCTCATCTACGACGCGCTGTACAAGAGCCCCCTGGCCGACAACGCGAAGGCGGCGAACGCCGTGGCATTCGTGCTCACCGCGGTAGCCATCGCGGTGATGAACTACGCGGGTGGCTTCAGCTACCGCGGCTACGTGATCCACACGGGCGCGATGTTCGGTACGATCATGGCGTTCAACGTCTGGTTCCGGATCTGGCCGGCCCAGAAGCGCATCATCAGCGCCACGGCCGCGGGCGAGGCCCCCGACCCGGCCGACCCGGCACTGGCGGGCCTGCGCTCGCGCCACAACACGTACCTGTCGGTGCCGCTGGTGTGGACGATGATCGACCTGCACCACTCGCTCACCGAGTACGCCACCTGGGGCATGGTCGGCCTGCTCGTGATGATCGCGCTGGGCTGGCACCTCGTGTGGCAGTTCTACCGCATCTCCACCGACGACGAACGAACTACGCAGTACTGACGCGACCACGGCAACCGGCGCGATTGTCCCTCGACAATCGCGCCGGTCGTCCGCTGCGTTCTTTTCCTATGCCTCGGAGGAGGGCCGTGCGCGCATGGCCTTGTGCCAGCGCGCGATGCTGGTGAGCACGTCGCCGTCGTACTTCTCGCCGACGAGGTCGCCGAAATCGAGCGTGCAGAACAGCGTGATGTCTGCCACCGAGTAGGCATCGCCGGCCACGAACTCGCGCTCGCCCATCACGCCGTCGAGCCACCCGAGTCTTGCGGCGAGATCCTCGCGACAGGCCTCCGCGTACTCGCGCACCTGCGTGAAGCGGCCTTCGAAGAACGGGCTGCTGTGCACGAACGCGCCGAGCAGATAGCGCATCACCTCGTGCTCCATGCGTCGTTCCCACATTCGCACGTTGGCTCGCTCGTCAACCGTGCGCCCGATGAGCGACGGCTCGGGCTGCAGCTCCTCGAGGTACTCGCAGATGGCGAGGCTCTCGCACAGGTAACGGCCATCGTCGAGCTCGAGCACCGGCACCTTGCCCATCGGGTTCTTCGCGAGGAAGCCGGGCTCACGGTTCGTGCCCTTGGTGATGTCCACCTGCACCAGGTCGAGGTGAATCCCCTTCTCGGCCGCGAAGATCCGGACGCGTCTCGGATTCGGCGCAACGCTGGTGTCGAACAGCTTCATCGCGGCCCGACGGTACCGCGACGCGCGTCTTGACGAAAGCTGGCTGCTTTTGCCTGAGCGCCTCCGTGCTAAGCTCGCGCCGTGCCCGAGCATCCGATCTGCGCGCGGTTCCTCGACCTGATGATGAAGCCGCTCGAACCGCTTCGCGACGAGGTCGTGCCCGAGGCGCGCGGTCGTGTGCTCGAGGTGGGCGTGGGCACCGGCATGAACTTCTCGCGCTACGATGGCATCGAGGCGCTGTACGGCGTCGAGCCGGACCCGCACATGATTCGACGTGCCCGCAAGCGTGCCGCACGCGCCGACTTCCCGGTTCAGCTCGACCAGGCAGGCGCCGAGAGCCTCCCCTACCCCGACGAGTTCTTCGACACCGCCGTGCTCACCTGGGTGCTGTGCACGATCCCGGAGCCCGACCTGGCGGTGAACGAGATCCTGCGCGTGCTCAAGCCGGGCGGACGGCTGCTGTACGTCGAGCACACACGATCGCGATTCCCCACCGCGATGAAGTTCCAGGATTCGCTGACGCCGTACTGGAAGAAGATCGGCGGCGGCTGCCACCTCAACCGCGACTCGGTGTCGCTGATCCGCTCGTCCGGATTCGTCGGCGTGACGGTTCAGCCGTGCGGGCGGGAAGCCTGGACCTTGCTGCCGGTGTACCGCGGGCTCGCGTTCAAGGCGTCGACCTAGTCACCGTCTGACGATTTCCGCTGCTGCGGAACGCGCGCCGACACGATGCCGTCGGCCTCCAGGCGTTCGACCTCGGCGTCGTCGATCCCCAGCAGGTCGGCCAGCACACGGCGGTTGTCCTCGCCGCGAAACGCAGCCACGCCGCGCACGCCCGCCGCGGCGCTCGAGAACCGGTACGGTGTGTTGAGCACCGGCACGCGGCGTCCGCTGCGATCGTCGACCTCGGGCGTCATGTCGCGTACACGGGCCTGCTCGGATTCCAGCGCTTCCCCGAGACTCGCCAGGCGCGCAGCCGGCAGGCCGTGCTCGTGCAGCCTCGCGACCACCGCATCGGCCGAGCCCACGCCGGCCACCCAGCCCTGCACCAGCGCCTCGAGCTCGTCGAGCCGCGCCTCGCGCTTCTCGTAGCTGTCGTAGCGGGGATCGTCGAGGTGCTCGGGCATTCCCATGGCGGCGCACACCTCGGGCCACGAAGCGCGTGGATCGGTGGGCAGGGCGACGAACTCCTCACCGCAGCGATACACCCACGAGCACAGGTAGTCCTCCTCCCCGGTCTCGTCGGAGAACAGGTGGAAGTTCGCCGCTTCCTGGATCGACAGCAGCGCATCGTGCATGGCCATGTCGATCACCTGGCCGCGGCCGCTGGTCTCGCGCAGACGCAGCGCGGCGAGAATGGCGATCACCGCCTGCAGACCGCTCACCGTGTCGCCGAGCGCGAGCACGGAATCGGTCGGCTCGGTGTGCATGGCACGCGCCTGGCGCAGCAGAACGCCCGTCGACGCGTGCGCGATGCCGGCGAACGCTCGCCGGTCGCGCCACGGGCTGCGGTGGCCGAAGCCGCTGATCGAGCAGTACACCAGCCCGGGGTGCGCGGCGGTCATGGCCGCCGGGCCCAGGCCGAGGCCGTCCATCACGCCGGGGCGGAAGTTCTCGACCAGTACGTCGGAGCGTGCGATGACGGCGGCCGCAAGCTCGCGGCCGCGCTCGGTCTTGAGGTCGATCGAGACGTTCAGCTTGCCGCAGTTCTGCTGCATGTAGTACCCGGACATGCCTGCGCGGCGCGCGCCGAGCTTGCGTGAGAGATCGCCTTCCGGCGGCTCGATCTTGACGACCTCGGCGCCGAGATCACACAGGGTGCGAGTGCAGAACGGTCCGGCGAGCACGCGGCTGAAATCGGCCACGCGCACGCCGGCCAGTGGATGGTCAGGCGATGCGGGCTCGTGAGGCACCCGCGCAGCATAGCGCGGGTGCTACCTCCGAATGAAGCGACCGCTACCTGCGGACGAAACTGTCGGTCGTGGCCAGGCCCGTGCCGGGCGCGTCGAACGGCTCGAAGCTCTCCACCGGCTTGCCGTCGAGCTCGTACGCCTGCACGCTGACCTCGGTGGAGCCGAGCGGGATGAACACGACCTCGTGCACCCCGTCGAAGTCGACATCGGCGCCGCAAGCACGCCCGCCACCCGCGAAACCCTCGGGCACGTCCGGCATGATGCTCACCGGGCCGTCGAGACCCGGTGCGGAGGCCCGCGCACCATTACCGCGGAATGCCTTGATGAGCGGCTCGCCGTCGGTGGGCACGGTGAGGATGTCCAGCTCGGTCGTGCCGCCCACGTCGGCGACGCAGACCTGGACACCGTCGGAATCCGCCGGATCGTAGGCCAGCCACTCGCTGATCAGCGTGCCGCTGCGCGTGTACACGCGCACGATCGGCAGCCCGCCCTGGGCGGCGACGATGATCTCGTCGCGCGTACCGCTCGAGGACACGTTGCCCACGGCGACCGTCCCGCCGGTGGCGTCGATCGGCACGAAGAAGTTCGTCTCGAGCTCGAACGTGTCGTCGGCGAAGAACACGCCGAACTCGTCCTCGAGGAACCAGCCGCTCTGCTCGTCCAGACGGGTGAATATGCGCGCGAGCACGTTGCCGTCCTCGGACATGGCCTGCACCGTCACCATGCGGTCGCCGCTGGTGTCGTTGAACAGGTTACCGGCCGCGATGTTGACGCCGCCGTCGATCGGATCGGCGTCCTCGACGGGCACGCCGTCGCGATCGAGCGTCTCGGCGTTGCGCAGAGCATCGAACGTCACGATGTCGCCGCCGTCCTTCTCGCCGGCGTTGAGCACCCTCACCGATGCGCCGGTCGCACCCTCGCCGCCCGTGAATGCCACCAGCACCTCACCCGGGAGCGGAGTGCGATTGTCGTCGACCACCGTCACCGACATCATCGCACCCACCGCGGCACGGATGTCGGCCTGTGGAGTCTTCGCCCTTCCGAACGGATCGAAGCCGACGAGCTCATCGGGATTCGACGTGTAGATGCGCGTCTCGAGGCCGTGCTTGCCGCCCCACGAACGCAACTCCTTGCCGGTGTCCTTGGAGATCAGCTTGACGGTACCAGCACCGCGCTTGCCGTTGGGCGTGTCGCCGCGCGAGCCGACGAGCACCGCATGCAAGGGGTCGGGCTCGGGGATGGGCTGAATCTCGAAGTCCGGCTCGAAGCCGAGGTCGAAGTCGAAGATCGGTGCGAGCGAGAAACCGAGCTCCTGACCGATCTCGTCGCCACTCATCTCCCACAGCGAGCTGCCGTCGGCGCCGTCCAGGGCCACCGCACGGCCCGCGTCCTCGACCGCGAATCCGCCACCGCGGTTCGCGAAGCCGTCATGCTCCGGCGCACCGCCGAGGAAGTCGTCGATGCCGTCGTCGTTGAGGTCACCGACGTTGGCCACGGAGGTACCGAAACGGGCCTTCTCCTGAGGCTCGGGGTCGGAGCCCTGCCAGATGAGCACGCCGTTCGGTGCGAACAGGCTCACCTCGCCCGCTTGCTTGACGCCCGTGTTGTCCGCGTAGGACGAGCCCACCAGGAACTCCGAACGGCCGTCGTCGTCGCGGTCGCCGCCGTTGGCCACGCTGGTGCCCATGCGGTCGCTGCGCGTCCCCTGCCTCTCGACCGACGGATCGCCCTCGAGCGTGCCGTTGAACACGCTCGACTTGCCGGCGTTCTGGATGCCGCCGACGTTGAGCTCGGGCGAGCCCGCGATGACGTCGGGCATGCCGTCGCCGTTGATGTCGCTGCTCGAAGCGATGGCGCTGCCGAACGCCGCGCCCTTCTTCTCGCCGGTGCGCTGCGCGAGCAGGTCGCCGTTGCGTCCGGAAAACACGTGAATCTGTCCGCGCCGTCCGCGCTCGCCACCGCGCTCGTTGGGGGCGCCGACGACAATGTCGTCGCGATTGTCGGCGTCGATGTCCTCGATGACAGTCAGGTACTCGCCGAGCCCGCCTTCCTTCTCGTCGCCCACGATGCGCATCCGGGTCCGGCTGCCGCGATTCGCGCGCACGATGACCTCGACCTTGCCGCCGTTGGGAATGTCGCCACCGAGCGGATCGGCCGCCAGCCTGGCCGGGACGTCGAAGCCCGGCGACCCCACCACGATCTCGTCACGGTCGTCGCCGTTGAGGTCGTCGATGAACGCCACCGCGGCACCGAGATACTGATCGGCCTGGGTGCCCTTGCGCTCGAGCAGCGTCTTGCCGTTCTTGCCCGAGATCACGCGCACGCGCCCGGCCGCCGTCTTGGTGCCGACGCCGCGGCCGATCACCGCACACGGTGCGCCGACAACGATGTCGTCGTAGCCGTCGTCGTTGTAGTCGCCACCGGACGCCACGCTCCAGCCGAACGCGTCGCCACTGGTATTGCAGGGGATCGTGAACGGCGCCGCGTCGGCCGTGGGGACGGCCACGCACACGGTCAGGACGCTCGCGGCGAGCCATGAACCTACGAATCGGGTCTGCTTCGTCATTCTTGTCACCAGGTCGGGCCGGGAAATAGAAGTCGGACCTCGCCCCGACGGGCGGGCCTGGATGCCCGGACAATGTATAACCCTGACCCGGACTCTACCGGGTATCAATAGGGGAATTCGGTTGAAATGACGGGATCCGGCAGCCCTACCCCGATGGGTGCCGACCAAAGCCGCAGCCCACACGGCATATGCCGTATGGAACTCCTACGTTCGGCGGTGGAGGGGCTGAGGAGAGGAGAAAAATGGAGCGGGTGACCGGGATCGAACCGGCGACCTTCTGCATGGCAAGCAGACGCTCTAGCCAGCTGAGCTACACCCGCACAGAGGAATCACTGTACAGACATTCGCATATCGCCGCTGAGTTTTCGTTGCAAGTGGATCGAGGCGGCTCACTCCCGCGGCCCGCCTCCCATCTGCCTGAACACCGCCACGTGGTACTCGACGGCCGACCACAGTCCGACGGCGGTGGCGGCCAGGAGCGTGAGGAAGCCGACCGTGTGGAAGCTGATGCCGAAGTAGGTGTAGTGCAGGATCAGACCGGGCACGGCGATGCTCTGCAGCAGCATCTTGAGCTTTCCCGAGGCCTCGGCGCCGAGCACGATGCCCTCGGTGGCGGCGATGCTGCGCAGCCCGGTGACCGCCAGCTCGCGCCCGATGATGATCACCAGCAGCCACGCGGGAATCGACGGCGAACGGTCGATGAGCGCCAGCATCACCAGCGCCGACACCACCAGCAGCTTGTCGGCGAGCGGGTCGAGCATCTGACCGATGACGGTGGTGAGACCGTAGCGGCGCGCGACGTAACCGTCGAGAAAATCCGTGAACGATGCCGCGATGTAGACGAAGAACGTGATGGTCGCGGCACGCGGTGAGGGATCCTGCAGCAGCCACACGATCACCGGGATCGCCGCGATGCGCAGCATGGTGAGGAAGTTCGGCAGGTTGGCCAGCTTGGCCATCGACTGTCCGCCCGCCACCGGCGCCCCCGACTGCGAAGCCATCCCGTTCTCCCCTCCCCCGGCCTGGCCGTCAGGCTAGCCGTTTCCGGGCTGACGAGCGAACGTCTTTGAACCGCCAGGCCGGGCACGTAATATGGCGCCGCACCTGCGATGCCGACCTACGACTACCTGGTGATCGGTAGCGGGCTGGCGGGCCTGAGCTTTGCGCACAAGGCCGCCCGTCACGGCCGCGTGGCGATCGTCACCAAGCGCACGCTCTCCGACTCCAACACCGCCATGGCCCAGGGCGGCGTGGCAGCCGTATGGGCCGACGACGACTCGGTGGAAAGCCACTTCGACGACACCGTCGACGCCGGCGCCGGGCTCTGCAACGAGCCCGTGGTGCGCGGCTGCGTCGCCGAGGGGCCCGAGCGTATCGCCGAGCTCGTCGAGCTGGGCGTGGAGTTCTCGCGACGCAACGGCGACGGCAACGACTTCGACCTGGGGCTCGAGGGCGGCCACAGCCACCGCCGCGTGCTGCACGCCGACGACCACACGGGCGCCGAGATCATCGAGGCGCTGGTCCGGACGGTGCGCTCCGACGCGAACATCGACGTCTTCGAGAACCACCATGCCGTCGACCTGCTCATCGACCAGAAGCTCGGCCAGAGCCTGGCCCTGGTGCAGCGGCGCCCGCGCTGCTGGGGCGCCTATGTGCTCGACGATGCGACGGGCGAGATCGAGACGTTCACGGCGCGCGCCACGATCCTGGCCACCGGCGGCTCGGGCAAGGTGTACCTGTACACCTCGAACCCCGACGTTGCCTCGGGCGACGGCCTGGCCATGGCCTATCGCGCCGGCTGCCGGGTGTCGGACATGGAGTTCATCCAGTTCCACCCCACCTGCCTGTTCCACCCGCAGGCCAAGTCGTTTCTGGTGACCGAGGCGATGCGCGGCGAAGGCGGCGTGCTGTGCCGCCCCGACGGCACCCCGTTCATGAAGCAGTACGACGCACGCGCCGAGCTAGCGCCGCGCGACATCGTTGCGCGCGCCATCGACGGCGAGATCAAGAAGCACGGGTTCGACAACGTGCTGCTGGACGTCACCGGGCTGGGCGCCGAGTTCGTCCGTGATCGCTTTCCGCGCATCCACGAGCGCTGCCTCACGTTCGGCATCGACATCACCAGCGAGCCCATCCCGGTGGTGCCGGCCGCCCACTACATGTGCGGTGGCGTGGTGACCGACGACCATGCACGCACCGGCGTCGACCGTCTGTACGCGGCCGGCGAGGTCGCGATGACCGGCATGCACGGCGCGAACCGCCTGGCCTCGAACTCGTTGCTGGAGGCTGCCGTGTTCGCGCACCGCGCCTGCCAGCACGCGGCCAAGCTGCTCGAGCGGAACGACGAGATGCCGCCCGAGTTCCCCGCGTGGGAGCCCGGCAGCGCCGTCGATATCGACGAGGAAATCGTGATCACGCACAACTGGGACGAGGTGCGCCGCCTGATGTGGAATTACGTGGGCATCGTGCGCAGCGACCGGCGCCTGAAGCGCGCGGCGGCGCGCATCAACATGCTGCGAGAGGAGATCCGCGAATACTACTGGGGATTCAACATCACCGGCGACCTGCTCGAGCTGCGCAACCTGGTGCTGGTGGCCGAGCTGATCATCCGCGCGGCGCGCACGCGGCGCGAGAGCCGCGGCCTGCACTACAACGTGGACTGTCCAGATCGCGACGACGACGCCTGGCGTCGTCACACGGTGATCTGACCGGCTAGCCCTTGGCCACCCGCGCGCGTGCGGGTGCGAGCTCGAGCGCCTCGAACAGCTTCATCTGACGGGTCTGGTCGCCGCTGGTCTCCACCGGATACTCGCCGGTGAAACAGGCATCGCAGTAGCCCGGTCGCTTCTCGCCGAGGAACGAGTACAGGCCGCGCTCGGACAGGTAGGCCAGCGAGTCGGCGCCGACGAAGTCGCGGATCTCCTCCACGGACATGCGATTCGCGATCAGCTCGCCGTGGGTGGGCGTGTCCACTCCGTAGTAGCAGGGACTGATGGTGGGCGGCGCACACACGCGGAAGTGCACCTCGGCAGCACCGGCACCGCGGATCATGCCGACGATCTTGCGGCTGGTGGTGCCGCGGACGATGGAATCGTCCACCACCACCACGCGCTTGCCCGCGAGCAGGTCGCGCTGCGCGTTGAGCTTCACCTTGACGCCGAAGTGCCGGATCGAGTCGGTGGGCTCGATGAACGTGCGCCCGACGTAGTGGTTGCGGATCAGCCCCATCTCGAACGGCGCGCCCGCCTGCTCGGAATAGCCGAGGGCCGCCGGCACGCCGGAATCGGGCACCGGGATGACGATGTCGGCCTCGACTCCGGTCTCGGTGGCGAGCTGTCGCCCCATCTGCTTGCGGACCTCGTAGACGTTGCGGCCGAAGACGTTGCTGTCGGGACGCGCGAAGTACACGTACTCGAAGATGCAGGCATGCTTGTCGGCCTGCGTGAACGGTCGCAGCGAGGTCACGCCGTCGGCCGTGAAGTGCAGTACCTCGCCGGGCTCCACCTCGCGAACGTACTCGGCCTCCATCAAATCGAGCGCGCAGGTCTCGGATGCGACCACGTGGCCGCCGCCGCTGAACTTGCCGAGCACCAGCGGGCGGAAGCCGTGCGGGTCACGCGCGGCGATCATCTCGTGCTCGGACAGGAACAGCACCGAGTACGCACCCTCCACCTGGGCGAGCGCCTCGATGGTTCGCTCGAGCAACGTCGCGTGCTGCGAGGCCGCGATGAGGTGCACGAGCACTTCGGTGTCGACGTTCGACTGGAAGATCGAGCCGTGCGACTCCAGACGTGCGCGCACGGCGTCGGCGTTGACGAAGTTGCCGTTGTGGGAGACCGCCAGGCTGCCGAGCGAGTACTCGACGACGAACGGCTGGGTGTTGCGCAGCAGGGTCTGGCCGGCGGTGGAGTAGCGATTGTGGCCGATGGCCGAGGCGCCGTCGAGACGACGGATGATCTCCTCGTCGAATACGTCGGCAACCAGCCCGAGACCACGATGGCTTATCAGGCCGGTGCCGGCGGTCGAGGCGATTCCGGCCCCCTCCTGGCCGCGATGCTGCAAGGCGTACAGAGCCAGGTAGGCCAGGTTGGCCGCCTCGGCCCGGTCGTACACGCCGACCACGCCGCACTCGTCGCGGAAGCCTGAAATCGAGCTATCCAAGGCGTACCCCTAGCAGCTTTGCGCAGCCGACTCACCCACCGGACCGGCAGCGATCTCGGGCAGGGTCTTCTCCCATGCCCGGCGCAGGTCCGCTACCGCAACATCCACGACCAGCGGGCCCGAGGCCTCCTCCGACCTGCGCTCGATCACGAGGCGATTGCCGCCGGTGGCGCCGATTCGCTGCAGCGGCACACCGGCCGCCGCGGCAGCGTCCTCGACCTTCAGCGCGAGCTCTTCCTGCACGGCAAGCAGGATCCGGCATCCACTCTCCCCGAACAGCGCCTGGTCGGTGCGGCCGTCGATGGCCACGTGCACGCGGCACCCGATGCCCGGGCCGGCCAGGCACATCTCGGCCAGGGCCGTCGCCAGCCCGCCGTCGGAGACGTCGTGGGCGGTCTGCACCCAGCCTTCTTCGATGAAGCCGACACACAGGTCGGACGTTCGGATCTCCGCGCCCAGATCGACCGGCGGCGGCGCGTCCCCCGTCAGGCAGTGCCGCAGCATCAGGTACTCCGAGCCCTCGAGCTGCGGCTGGCCGCCACCGAGCAGGAACAGCACCTCGTTCTCCCGCACGATGGCGGACGTGGCCGTGTGGGCCGCGCTGGCGACGATGCCGACCATGGTGACGACGGGCGTGGGCGGGATCGAGTCGCCCTGGTTGTCGTTGTAGAAGCTCACGTTGCCGGAGATCACAGGCGTCTCGAACACGCGGCAGGCCTCCGACATGCCCTCGACCGCCCGCGAGAACTGCCACATGACCTCGGGCTTCTCGGGGTTGCCGAAATTCAGGCAGTCGCTGATGGCGGCCGCCCGTGCGCCGGTGACGGCAACGTTGCGAACGGCCTCGGCTACGGCATGCTGCGCGCCTACGTAGGGATCCAGCGCGACGTAGCGTGCGTTGCAATCGGCCGTCACGGCCAGCGCGCCGCCGGTCTCACGCACGCGCACCACGGCCGCGTCGCCGCCCGGCTGCACCACCGTGTTGGCCCCCACGTACGAGTCGTACTGCTCGTACACCCAGCGCCGGCTGCACAGGTTCGCCGAGCCGATCATCTCCACCAGCGCCGCGCTCGCGTCGCCGACGTCGGCAATCGCATCGGGGTCGAGCGCCGGACGGCGCCCGGAGGGCTCCGAGATCGGCCGCTCGTAGGCAGGCGCTCCATCGGTGAGCGCGTCGACGGGGATGCTCGCCACCTCGCGGCCCCCGAACGTCGCGGTGAACCGGCGGTCGTCGGTGACCTCGCCGACCACCACGCACTCCAGACCCCAGCGCCGGCAGATCTCGCCGATGCGGCCCTCGCCGCCCTTGCGGGCAACCACCACCATGCGCTCCTGCGATTCGGACAGCAGCATCTCGTATGGCGTGAGCGACGCCTCGCGCAGCGGGATGAGGTCCAGGTCGAGCTTGATCCCGACCTCGCCACGTGACGCCATCTCTACCGACGAGCTGGTCAGCCCGGCGGCGCCCATGTCCTGGATGGCCACCACGTCCTCCCCCGCCATGATCTCCAGGCAGGCCTCGATGAGCAGATTCTCGGTGAACGGGTCGCCGACCTGCACGGTCGGCTTCATCTGCTCGGATTCTTCCTTGAACTCGGACGATGCCAGCAGGCTCGCGCCGTGAATCCCGTCACGGCCGGTCTTCGAGCCGATGTAGAGCACCGGGTTGCCGGTGCCGCCCGCGCGCGCGAGGAAGATGCGATCGTGGCGAACCACGCCCAGGGTGAACGCGTTGACGAGGATGTTGCCGTCGTAGCCCGGGTCGAACACCACCTGTCCGCCCACCGTCGGCACACCCACCGAGTTGCCGTAGCCGCCGACGCCGCCCACGACGCCGCCGAGCAGGAACGACGTCTTCTCGTGGTCGGGGCGACCGAAGTGCAGCGAGTTCATCGACGCCACCGGCCGCGCGCCCATCGTGAACACGTCGCGCAGGATGCCACCCACACCGGTGGCCGCGCCCTGGTAGGGCTCGATGTAGGACGGGTGGTTGTGGCTCTCCACCTTGAACACGGCCGCCATGCCGTCGCCGATGTCGATGGCACCGGCGTTCTCGCCGGGGCCTTGCAGCACCACCGGGCCGCTGTTCGGAAACTTGCGCAGGTGCGCACGCGAGCTCTTGTAGCTGCAGTGCTCGGACCACATCACCGAGAACACCCCGAGCTCCTCGAACGTGGGCGTGCGACCGAGGTGGCCGCAGATGAGTGCGTACTCCTCGGCGGTCAGCCCATGGTCGAGCGCGAGCTGCTCGTCGACCGCCGGCGTGGCGGCCGCGTTCATCGCGATGCCCCCTGCGCCGCCGCCGTGGCGCCGCCGCGCTCACCCTCGAGCCAGCGCGCGACCGACTCGAACAGCCCGCGGCCGTCGGTCGAGCCGAGCAGCGCGTCGACGGCATGCTCGGGATGCGGCATCAGACCCACGACATTGCCCTGCTCGCTGGAGATGCCGGCGATGTCGTCGAGCGAGCCGTTGGGCGCTCCCTCGGCGTAGCGGAACACGACCTGGCCGTTCTTCTCGATGCTCGCGAGCGTGTCCGGATCGACTGCGAAGCAGCCCTCCCCGTGCTTGACGGGTATGGCCAGTGTGTCGCCCTTCTCCAGCTGGCACGAGAACGCCGTGCCGGTGCTCTCGACCTTCAAATACTCGGTACGGCAGATGAACTGCAGATCGCGGTTGCGCACCAGCGCGCCCGGCAGCAGCCCCGCCTCGCACAGAATCTGGAAGCCGTTGCAGATGCCCAGCACCGGACCGCCCTCGTGAGCGAACGCGGTTACCGCCTGCATGATCGGCGAGAAGCACGCCAGAGCACCGGCGCGCAGGTAGTCACCGTAGGAGAACCCGCCCGGCAACGCGATGGCGTCGACTCCCTGTAGATCGGAGCTGGCGTGCCACAGCGGCACCGCGTCGAGACCGAGCACCGTCTCCAGCGCGTAGAGCGTGTCGCGATCGTCGTTCGAGCCGGGAAAGACGACCACTCCCCACTTCGGTGCGCTCACGCGGCGGCGTCCTCCAGCTCGAAGCGGTACTCCTCGATGACCTCGTTGGCGAGCAGGCGCCGGCACATCTCGTCGACACGCGACGAGGCTTGATCGCGGTCTTCCCCGTCCAGACGCACTTCAATGTACTTGCCCAGCCGTACGTCGCTCACTTCCTGGTAGCCGAGCGAGCCGAGCGACGACGCGACCGCCTTGCCCTGCGGGTCGAGGATGGCCGGCTTGGGCGTGACGTAGACCTTGGCGACGAATTGCACGGCGGCCCTATCCCGCGACCCGGCGCGCGATCTTCTGATCGGTTCGCTCGATCATGGCTCTCATCCCACCTCCGCGTTCAGTGTCCTGTCGATAATCTCGTCGATGTGCCGCAGCGCGTGCCGGATGTCGAAACAGTCCTCGAGGCCGGCGTCGTCGAGGTGCGCAGTGATGTCCGGATCGGCGCCGACCGCGACGCGGAAGTTACCGTCGGTGAGCGCGCAGCGCTGCACCCAGCGGTAGGCTTCCTCACGCTTGATGCCACGGTCGACGAGCTTGAGCAGGATCCGCTCGGAGGCCAGGCGGCCGCCGGTGAGATCCAGGTTGCGCTGCATCGCATCGGGGCGCACGTCGAGGCCTGCGATCACGCCCGTCATGCGCGAGAGCATGAAGTCGAGCACGGTCGTCGCATCGGGGCCGATGACCCTCTCGACCGACGAATGGCTGATGTCGCGCTCGTGCCACAGCGCGATGTTCTCGAACGCGGCCGCTGCATACGAGCGCAGCAGGCGCGCCAGCCCCGTCAGGTTCTCCGTGAGGATCGGGTTACGCTTGTGCGGCATTGCGGAGGAGCCCTTCTGGCCCTTGCCGAACGGCTCCAGCGCCTCGAGCAGCTCGGTGCGCTGCATGTGACGGATCTCGGTGGCGATGCGCTCGAGCGAGCCGCCGATGATGGCGAGCACGGCGAAGAACTGCGCATGGCGATCACGCGGCACCACCTGCGTGGCGAGCGGTTCGACCGTCAACCCGAGCTCCGCGAGCACCTCGGCCTCTATGTCGGGCGCGCTGGTCGCGTAGGTTCCGACCGCGCCCGAGAGCTTGCCGTACGCGACCTCGGCACGGGCGTCACGCAGCCTCGCCAGATCGCGCGAGATCTCCGCGTACCAGCCCGCGACCTTGAGCCCGAACGTGATGGGCTCGGCGTGGATGCCGTGGGTGCGCCCGGCCATCGGCGTGGCCCGGTGGGCGAGCGCCAGCTCACGCAACGCGTCGCGTAGCTTGCCGACACCGGCCTCGATCTCTGCGCCGGCCTCGCCGAGCTGCAGGGCCAGGGCGGTGTCGAGAACGTCGGACGAGGTCATCCCGAAGTGCAGGAAGCGGCCGGCCTCGCCGACCGATTCGGAGGCAGCGGTGACGAAGGCGATGACGTCGTGGTGCACCTCGGCCTCGATCTCCGCCACTCGTGCAGCATCGACAGAGGCTTTCGCGCGGATCGTGCGCACCGCTTCCTCCGGCACCACGCCACGGCGCGCGAACGCCTCGCACACGAGGATCTCCACCTCGAGCATCAGCTCGTAGCGATGCTCGTCGGACCACAGGCGGCTCATGGCCGGTCTGGAATAGCGCGGGATCACGTTCAGCTTCGCTCGGTGTGGCCGAAGCCACCTGCGCCCCGGTCGGTCTCGTCGAGATCCTCGACCTCGTTCAGGACGGCCCGCGCCACCGGACAGATCACGAGCTGCGCGATCCGCTCCCCCGGCTCGATCCCCACGGCCTCGCGGCCGAGGTTGATCAGGATGACGCCGACCTCGCCGCGGTAGTCAGGATCGATCGTGCCTGGCGCGTTCGGAATGCTCAGGCCGTGCTTGAGCGCGAGACCGCTACGTGGGCGAACCTGGCCCTCGTAACCCCGGGGTATGGCGATCGCAAACCCGCAAGGCACAAGGGTTCTCTCGCCCGGGGCGAGCACGATCGCGGTGTCCAGGGCTGCCCGTAGGTCCATCCCGACCGCGCCGTCGGTCATGTAGCCAGGCAGCTCGACGCCCGTCGTGCCCACACGCTTGATCGGGATCGTGACGTCGTTCGTGGCCCGTGTCGTCATGGGGCGCGCTCAGTCGGTGCGAAGGGTGACCATCCCTTCTTCGGCGTCGCCGAGCAGGGCGATCCCGAGGCGCTCGAACGCGAACACCTCACGTGCGAGCTCGATCACGTCGCCCTGCGACGCGCTCTGGATGGTGTCGACCACCTCGGTGACCGGGAGCTCGCGGTCGAAGTAGATCTGATTGCGCGCGATGCGCACCATGCGGCTCTCGGTCGACTCGAGCGACAGCGGGATGCTGCCGATGAGCTGCCCCTTGGTACGCTCGAGCTCGTCGGCCTTGAGCCCGTGACGGGCGATCACGGAAACCTCGTCGAGGATGAGGTCGACCACCTCGGCCACGTGATCGCGGGAGGTCGCGGCGTAGACCCCGGTGTAGCCGATGTCGCGAAACGGACTCTGGAACGCGTACACCGAGTAGGCCAGGCCGCGCTCCTCGCGAATGGACTGGAACAGTCGCGAGCTCATGCCGCCGCCCAGCGCGGTGACGAGGATCTCGGCGGTCTCGCGGCGGGCGTCGGTCACCGACACGCCGGGCAGGCCCACGACCAGGTGCACCTGCTCGAGATCGCGATTGCTGATGAACACGCCTGGATTGAAGTCGGGACGGTCGTCGCTGGGACGCGCAAAGGTGCCGCCCAGGCCCGCGAAGCGACTGCGGCACATGTCCACGAACTCGTCGTGGTCCACGCGACCGGCCGCCACCACCAGCACGCGGTCGGGACGGTAGCGCTCTGCGACGAACTCGAGGATGTCCTCGCGCTTGATGCTGCGGACGGTCTCGGCCGTGCCGGTGATCGTCCAGCCCAGCGGGTGGCCGGGCCAGTACTTCTCGAGGAAGTAATCGTGAATGAAATCCTCGGGAGAATCCTCGCAGTCGAAGATCTCCTGCAGGATCACCTCGCGCTCGAGCGAGAGGTCGTCGTCACGAAACAGCGAGTTCAGGAAGATGTCGCCGAGCACGTCGAGCGAGGCCTCGAGGTGCTCTGCAAGCACACGGGCGTGATAGCACGTGCTCTCCTTGTCGGTGAAAGCGTTGATCGTGCCGCCGAGGCACTCGATCTCCTCAGCCACGCGCCGGGCCGAGCGCGTGCTCGTGCCCTTGAACAGGAGGTGCTCGATGAAGTGCGAGATGCCGTTGAGCCGCTGCGACTCGTAGCGCGAGCCGTTCTCGACCCATATCCCGACAGTCGCCGAGGCAACATCGCGAACGCTTTCCGTGACGACGCGCAACCCGTTCTCGAGGCGCGTCGTCCGAGGAGTGCTGCTCAATTCAGCTCGTCGCCTCCGCGAGGTCGCGCTTCGCCTCCTTGAGGCTCAGGCGGATCTTGCCCTGGCGATCGACCTCGAGAACCTTGACCTTGATCTTGTCGCCCTCGCGAACCACGTCGGAAACTTGCTGCACGCGCTCCTCGGCCAGCTGCGAGATGTGCAGCAGCCCGTCTGTGCCCGGCAGGATCTCGACGAACGCGCCGAAGTCGACCACCTTGCGGACCTTGCCGTCGTAGATGCGGCCCACCTCAGGCGAAGCGGTGAGGCCCTGGATGATGTCCATGGCCTTGGCCAGCGCCTCGCCGTCGGCGGAGGCGATGCGGACGGTGCCGTCGTCTTCAACGTCGATCTTGCAGCCGGTCTCCTGGACGATGCCGCGAATCACCTTGCCGCCCGGGCCGATGACGTCGCGAATCTTGTCCTGCGAGATGTTGAGCGTCTCGATCCGCGGTGCGTGCATCGACATCTCGTCGCGCGGAGCCTCGATGGCCTTGGCCATCTCGCCGAGGATGTGCAGCCGGGCCTCGCGGGCCTGGTACAGCGCCTCACGCATGACGTCCTGCGGGATGCCGTCGATCTTGATGTCCATCTGCACGGCCGTGATGCCCTTCTCGGTGCCGGCCACCTTGAAGTCCATGTCGCCCAGATGATCCTCGTCGCCGAGGATGTCGGACAGCACCATGTACTTGTCGCCCTCGCGGATCAGCCCCATGGCGACACCGGCCACCGGCGCGGCGATCGGCACGCCCGCGTCCATCAGTGCCAGCGAGCCGCCGCAGACCGAGGCCATCGACGACGAGCCGTTGGATTCCGTGATCTCCGACACGAGCCGGATCGTGTAGGGAAAAGCTTCCTGGTCGGGCAGCACCTTGTTCAGGGCGCGCTCGGCGAGCGCTCCGTGGCCGATCTCGCGACGTCCGGCCGAGCGCAGCATCTTGGCCTCGCCCACGCAGTACGGCGGGAAGTTGTAGTGCAGCAGGAAACGCTTCCAGACGTCGCCGTACAGCGAGTCGATGCGCTGCTCGTCGGCAGATGTACCGAGCGTGCCGACGACGATGGCCTGGGTCTCGCCGCGCGTGAACAGCGCCGAGCCGTGGGTGCGCTGCAGGAGCCCGAGCTCGATCGAGATCGGCCGCACGTCCTTCAGACCACGGCCGTCCAGACGCGTGGACTTGCTGGCGATCTGCCCGCGCACCATGTCCTTCTTGACCGTGCCCAGCGCCGACTTCACCTCGTCCCAGCGCTCGGCGAGGTCTTCGGACAGGCCGCCCTTGAACTCCGCCTTGTGGGCGTCGAGGGCGGCGTAGCGCTCGATCTTCTCGCGCACGCCGTAGGCCTTCTCCAGACCCGGCGTCGCGGTCTCGCGCACCTTCTCGAGCAACGCCTTGTCGGTTTCGGGCGGCGTGTATTCACGCTTCGCCACACCGGCCTTCTCGCACAGCTGCTCCTGGGCGTCGAGGATCGGCTGGATCGCCTCGTGGGCGAAGAACAGGGCCTCGAGGATCTCGTCCTCGGGCACCATGTTGGCACCGCCCTCGACCATCACGATGGCGTCGCGCTTGGCGGCCACGAGGATGTCGATGTCGCTCTCGTCGATCTGATCGAATGCCGGGTTGAGCACGAGCTTGCCGTCGATGCGGCCGACTCGCACCGCGCCGATCGGACCGGCGAACGGAATGTTCGAGATGGTGAGCGCGGCGGAGGCGCCGTTCAGGCTCAGCACGTCGGGAGCGCCGGCGCCGTCGGCCGACAGCACGGTGGCGATGATCTGTGTCTCGTTCGCGTAGCCGTCGGGGAACAGCGGCCGGATCGGCCGGTCGATGACCCGGCAGGTGAGGATCTCGCTGGCGCCCGGCCTGCCCTCGCGCTTGAAGAAGCCACCCGGGATCTTGCCGGCGGCGAACATCTTTTCCTGGTACTCGACGGTCAGGGGGAAGAAGTCGATCCCCTCGCGCGGTGATGTGGAGGACACGGCCGTGACCAGCACGGTGGTGTCGCTGTAGCGCATCATCACGGCGCCGTTGGCCTGCTTGGCGATGTTGCCCGTCTCGATGTCGAGGGTCCGGCCCCCGATCTCAACTGATACGTTCTGTTTCATTTCAAACCTCTACCTGACCAGAGAATGGTTAGGGCCAGAGAGGAGTGTGGAGAACCGCGCGGCGTCTACTTGCGCAGACCGAGGCGATCGAGGACCGCCAGGTAACGCTCGTAACGGGTTCGCTTCAGGTAGTCCAGGAGGCGTCGACGCTTGCTGACCAGCTTGAGAAGGCCGCGCCGTGAATGGTGGTCCTTCTTGTGAGTCTTGAAATGCTCGGTCAGATGGACGATGCGCGCGCTCAGAAGCGCGATCTGGACCTCGGGTGAGCCCGTGTCGGAATCATGAGTCTTGAACGACTCGATGATCTCCTGCTTTGGATTTGTTTGCTCGACGGTGGACACGGACGCTTCGCTTGTTCCTTGTTCTTCCTCTACCTACGTTTATCCGTCGGCTTGTAACATGGCGGTCCCGGGCGCGCAAGGCTCGGGGGCACGGAACACGCGATCGAGCCGCCAGCATTTCTGGCGTCTCTTCACCACAGCCACCAGGGCGCCACGCTCGTCGAGAAGTCGAGCGACGTCGTCGTCCGTCGACCCGGCCGGATCGGTCAAACCGGCCAGCACGTCTTGCTGGCCGGCACGCAGCGAGCTCGCTGCCTGCGCATCGATGGCGATGGCGGGCAGGTGGGCCAGCGCCTTCGCCGGCTCGATGAGCGCGCCTGCGGCCAGCTCGGGCCTGCCCTCCAGCTCGCCCAGGGCCACGGCATCGTCAAGACGAAAGCGCCCGAAGCCGGTACGCACAAGCTCCTCGAGGATCGCGCCGCAGCCGATGCGCTCGCCGATGTCGCGGGCCAGTGCCCGCACGTACGTCCCCTTGGAGCAGTCGGCCTCGAGCTCGAGACGGCCATCCGCGGCCGCGCGCAGGCTCATCGAATGGACGATCACGTCCCGCGCGTCGAGCTCAGGAGCCTTGCCCTCACGCGCCAGCTTGTACATCGGCACGCCCTGCTTCTTGATCGCCGAGAATGCGGGCGGAACCTGGGCTTGCGGGCCCGTGAACGCGGCCGCCAGCGCATCCAGGTCGAGCGTATCGGGCTCGGGGGCAGCGGTCGTCGTTAGCACGGTGCCGGTGCCGTCGAGCGTGTCCGTACACACGCCGAGGCGTACCACGCCCGAGTAGCTCTTGTCGGCGTCGGCGATGTACGGCGCCAGCTTCGTCCCCTCGCCCACGCACAGCGGCAGCAGACCGGAGGCGAACGGATCGAGCGTGCCCAGGTGACCGACCTTCGGAGCCGCCTTGCGGCTGACGTTCGGACCGCCCAGCACGCGCTTGACGATCGCCACGGCACGCGCCGAGCTGATGCCGGTGGGCTTGTCCAGGAGCAGGATCCCGTCGACGCTCACGCTCAGTCCTCGTCCGGCTCATCGCGCAGCAGGCTGGAGATACGGGCCGCACGCTCGAAAGAATCGTCGAACTCGAATCGCAGCGCCGGCACGTAGCGCAGCTTGAGGCGGCGCCCGAGCTCACGCCGCAGCCACCCACTGGCCTGCACGAGCGCACGCTGAGGGCCTTCGCGGTCGCCGCTGGTCAGGCTCGAGTAGTAGATGTGAGCGTTACGCAGGTCGGGCGTCATGCGCACCGACGTGAACGTCACCAGCTCCAGGCGCGGATCGGACAGGTCGCACTCCACCATCGTGGAGATCTCCTGCAGCACCTGGCGGCTCACTCTCTCTACGCGTTGCGACGGCATCAGTAGTTGTCGAACTGATAGGATTCCTCGCCTGCTTCGGCAAGGCCGAGACCGGCGACAAAGCTGGCGACCTCACGAAGCGAGCGGTCGACATGATCACGTTCGTTGCCGACCTGCACCACACCCAGGGTGATGCGCTGCCAGCTGTCGTGGTCCTCGCACTCGGCCACCGACACGTTGAACTTGTTGCCCACCCGCGCCTTGATCGAGCGCACCACGCCGCGCTTGCCCTTCAGCGAGTGATTGTCGGGCAGGTACAGGATCAGCCGCAAGACACCTACGACCATTCAGGCCGTCAGGCCGGTGCGCCTGCCGGCGCGCTCGACGTGCTGGCCTCGGCGAGCGTGCGCTTGACCTCGTCCATCCGGAAGCACTCGATGACATCGCCCGGCTTGAGGTCGTTGTACCGGTCGATGCCGATGCCGCACTCGTAGCCGGTGGCTACCTCGCGCACGTCGTCCTTGAACCGCCGCAAGCTCCCCACATTGCCCGTGTGCATGACCACGTTGTCGCGCAGCAACCGACACTGAGCGTTGCGACCGATCTTGCCCTCGGTGACGTAGCAACCCGCGATGGTGTGACCGCCCGGCACGCTGAACGTGTCGCGAACCTCGGCGCGCCCCTCGAACGCTTCCTTGTAGTCGGGGGCGAGCAGGCCCTCGAGCGCCGCGGTCAGCTCGTCGATCGCGTCGTAGATCACCGTGTGCAGTCGGATGTCGACGCCCTCGCGCTCGGCGAGGGTGCGCGCCTTGCCCTCGGGACGAACATGGAATCCGACCACAACGGCGTTCGACGCGAGCGCGAGCTGCACGTCGGATTCGTTGATGGCGCCGACACCGACGTGGATCACGTTGAGCGCGACCTCAGCGGTGCTGAGCTTCTCGAACGATTGCTTGAGCGCCTCGGCGGAGCCCTGCACGTCCGCCTTCACCACGACCTTGAGCTCGCTGACGTTGCCCGCGGCGATCTGCGCCTGCAGATCCTCGAGCGACATGCGCGCCGTTGCGGCCTGCTGCGCCTTGCGGGCGGCGTCGCGACGATGGTCGGCAACCTTCTCCGCCTTGCCGGCATCGGCCACGGCGTCGAACGTGTCGCCGGCCTGGGGCACGGCGTCGAGCCCGAGTATCTCCACCGGATGCGACGGACCGGCGCTCGAGACCTGGCGGCCGGTATGGTCGTTCATGGCTCTCACGCGACCGGTGGTCTTTCCGACCACGAAGTAGTCGCTGCGCGCGAGCGTGCCCTGCTGCACGAGCAAGGTGGCGACCGGGCCGCGGCCCTTGTCGAGCCGTGCCTCCACGATGATGCCGTGCGCCGGCCCTTCGGGCGCGGCCTTGAGCTCGAGCACCTGCGCCAGCAGCGCGACCGATTCGAGGAGCGTGTCGATGCCCGTCTTCTGGATCGCCGAGACCTCGATGAACTGGGTTTCGCCCCCCCAGTCCTCGGGCTGCAGGCCGTGCTCGGACAGCTGCTGCTTCACGCGGTCGGGGTTGGCATCGGGTCGATCCATCTTGTTGACGGCCACCACCACGGGGATCTTGGCGGCCTGGGCGTGGTTGATGGCCTCGATGGTCTGCGGCATCACGCCGTCGTCGGCAGCGACTACCAGCACGACGATGTCGGTGATCGAGGCACCGCGGGCGCGCATGGCGGTGAACGCCGCATGGCCCGGAGTGTCGAGGAAGCAGATCTCGCCCTGCGAGGTCGGCACCATGTACGCGCCGATGTGCTGGGTGATACCGCCGGCCTCGCCGGCGACCACGTCGCTCTTGCGGATCACGTCGAGGAGAGAGGTCTTGCCGTGGTCGACATGGCCCATCACCGTCACGACCGGCGGGCGCGGCTCTAGCTGCGCGTCGGTCGTCTCGGTCTCCTCGGTCACCTGCAGCAGCTCGTCGACGTTGAGCGCGGTGTTCTCGACCGTGTAGCCGAATTCCTCGGCCAGCAACGTGGCCGTGTCGAGGTCGATGGCGTCGTTGATGCTCTTCATCGAGCCCAGCTTCATCAGCTGGCCGAGCACCTCGCCGGCCTTGATGCCGAGCGATTTCGCCATCTCGCCGGGCGTGGTGACGTCGTTGATCTTGATCACGCGCTTGCTGGCCTTGGGCGTGGTGAGCTCGGTCTTCTGGACCTTCGCGCCCGGTGCCACGCGCTTCTTCATGGGACGGCGCTGGCGGGCCTGGATCGACCGCTCGAACGCGTCGAACATGTCCTCCTTGCGTACGACCTTGCGCTTGCGCTTGCGCCCCGGCTTGTCGGCGTCGCCGGCCGGCTTGTCGCCGTCCTTGGCGGCCGCCTTCTTCTCGGGCTCGACCGGCTTCTGCTTCGCGCTCAGGTCGATACGGCCGAGCACCCTGGCGGCACCGCGCTTCTGCTCGGGCGCCGCCGGCTCCTTGGCCGCCTCTTCGGCCGCGGCCAGGCGGGCCGCCTCGGCGGCCTCTTCGTCGGCCCTGGCGGCGGCCTCGGCCTCTTCCTTCGCCCGCGCTGCCGCCTCGGCCTCTTCCTTGACCCGAGCAGCCTCGGCCTCGGCGTGGCTCAGCAGCTCCTCGGCGAGCTTGTCCGGCTCCTCGACCGGCGTGTGCTCGAACTCTTCCTCCTCCGGCTCGGCTGTTGCGGCCTCGGCCCCATTGGCCGCCGCAGCGGCACCGTCGGCGGTCGCTGGAGTCGCCGACTCGACGCCTTCGGCCTCGGGCAGCCCCTCCGGTACCTCCGCGACCAGCGCTTCCGCGGCCTGGGCGGCGGGCATGGCGGCGTAGGCGAACTCGGTGCCACCGAACGTCGCGAGCACGTCGGGGGCGACCGCTACCGCCGTGGAAACCCGGAGCCCGGGCGGCACGATGCTGGCCGGCGCGGCGGGGCCCCCGTCAGGACCGGTGCGCTTGGTACGGCGCAGGACGACGCCGCGCTTGATGCGCTTCTCGGTGACCTCGGTGACCACGGCCTCGGCCGCTCCACGATCGCCCGTCTCGACGGTCCGTCGAGTGACAACGGGTTCGAGGTCGACCTGCGGGCCCAGCCCCATGGCGTCGTGCACGCGCTCGGCCTCCAGATCGGTGAGCCCGCTCTGCGGCTTCTTGCCCGTGACGCCCATCTTGTCGAGACGCGCGACGATGTCCTTCGACTCGACGCCCCACTGCTTGGCCAACTCGTGTATGCGTATCTTCGCCATCGTTCTTACTTACTCTACGATCCGTGTCCGCAGATATTCGATCACGCGTTCGCGATCGTCACGGCCGATGTCACGCCTGAGCGACCTGCGCAGCAGGCGGCTGCGCACCAGCCCCTCGACACACTCTGCGCGGCGGTGAAGATAGGCGCTGCGGCCGGCACGGGGCCGCGCGACCATCTCGAGCCCGCCGTCGGCGCACGCCTGCAGTCGCAGGAGCCCATCCTGTGACCCCCTGGCACCGCACGCCACGCAGGTGCGCGTCGCACTCAACCCTCGACCTCCGCCGGTGGAGCGGTCGCGGCAGCGGGCTTCTCGCCGTCCGCGGCCTCGTCGGCCGCCGGCTCGCCCTCGACCTTCGCGCTCGCCTCGCCCTCGGCCTCGCCCTCGACCTTCGCGCTCGCCTCGCCCTCGCCTGCGCCCTCACCCTCAGCCGCCTCTTCGCCCTCCGCAGGCTCCTCGGGCGGCCGCAGCGCGATGGCGGCCTCGGTGACGGCAGTCGCGACACGCAGAACCATTAGCTCGACGCGCTCGATCTCGGCTGCCGCACGTGCCGCCTCGACGTATCCGATTGCTTCCTCTTCGGTACCGTCGACCACGGCAGCGATCTCGGTCGGATCGCTGTTCGCCAGCTCGGAGGCCGACTTGTAGCCGTCGGCCAGGAGCAGCTCGGCGCGTAGATCCCCGAGCCCGTCGACACGGCGTAGCGAGCGGCGCGACTCGCGCAGGCGCTTCTCGTATTCCGTGTCGCTGCTGACGTCGAGCTTCCAGCGCGAGAGCTTGCCGGCCAGGCGCACGTTCTGCCCCTTGCGACCGATCGCCAGCGAGAGCTGGTCGTCGGGAACGATCACTTCCATCGAGTGCGCGTCCTCGTCGATCACGATGCGCGACACCTTGGCCGGCGACAGCGCACGGCACACGAAGTCGGTCTCGTCCGGCGTCCACGGCACGATGTCGATGCGCTCGCCACGAAGCTCCTGGACGACCGCCTGAACACGGCTGCCACGCATGCCGACGCAGGCGCCGACCGGGTCGACGTCGGAGTCATGCGAAATCACGGCGATCTTGGCGCGGCCGCCGGGCTCGCGCACGACGTCCTTGATCTCGACGATCTGCTCGTAGACCTCGGGAACTTCCTGATCGAACAGCTTGCGGACGAGCTCGGGACTGGTTCGCGACAGAACGATCTGCGGGCCGCGTACCGACTCGTTCACATCGGTGATGAGCGCGCGAATGCGGTCGCCCTGGCGATAGCGCTCACGCGGGATCTGCTCCTTCTCGGGCAAGATAGCGTCGACGTTGGGCCGCAGCTGCACGATGATGTTGCGGCGCTCGAAGCGCATGACGATGCCCGACTGGATGCTGTTGTTGAGCTCCTTGAACTCGGCGTAGATCATCGACCGCTCGTAGTCGCGCACCTTCTGCACGATGTTCTGCTTCGCGGCCTGGGCCGCGATGCGGCCGAACGGGGTGGTGTCGAGCTCGATGAGCAGCTCGTCGCCGATCTGGGCCTCGGGGTCGACCTCGGCGCGCGCCTCGTCCAGGGAGATGTCGTTGTCGGGATCGAGCACCTCGGCGACCACCGTCTGGATCTTGTGTACGTCGACGCCGCCGGTCTCGTCGTCGTAGGTCGCCTCGACGTTGAGCTCCTGGCCGTACGTCTTGCGCGCCGCCGACTTCATCGCCTCTTCGACGGCCTCGACCACGAGGGCCTTGTCCAGCCCCTTTTCTTTGCTGACCTGCTCTATGACCCGGCCCAGTTCTTTTATCATCGTCTCGCTTCCCTACGCGCGCCGGCGCTTGCCCGGTCGCGCCTTGGTCGGAAACTCGTATTCCAAGTTCGCCTTCTCGATCTCGGCCAGCCGGATGCGCCTGGTGTCGCGCGCGTCGATCTCGACCGTCAGCACGTCATCATCGAACGCGCCGAGCTTTCCCAGCACGCTGCGCCCGCCCTCGCTTGCCGCGTGCAGCCGCAGCCTCACCCGCTGCCCGACCACGCGCTCGAAGTGCGCGGGCTTGACCAGCGGCCGGTTCACACCCGGCGAAGAAACTTCCAACATGTAGCTGCCGCCGCGCGGGTCGTCGTGCGCCTCGAGCACGTCGCCGAAACGGCGGCTCATCGCCTCGCAGTTGGCCACACTGATGCCATCCGCACCCGCCTCGCCGGCCTCCGCACTGTCGAGGAAAACACGCAGGACCCGCCGTCCGCCACTACCTGCCAGCTCGACGTCGAGAACCTCCAGGCCGAGCTCGGCCGCTACAGGCTCTGCGAGCGCCACGATCCGTTGCTTTTCGGACGTCATTGCTGTTACCCGGGCCCCGCGTGGCATCGCCAGCGGGTTGGGGGTACGCACCGTTCTGCCCGAAAACCAAAAAAAAGGCGGGCTCAGGGCCCACCCCACAAGATCGCCCCAGCTGTCGTTGCGGTAATTACCACAGCACCCGGGGGAGAGCAAGCTGGGCCGGTCGTCACTGATCGTGGATGGTCTTGAGCCCGGTGACCTCGAGCGAATTGAGCCCGGTCGGCGTGCGGACCTTCACCTCGTCGCCCTCGCGGCGGTGGAGGAGCGCCTGGCCGATCGGGGAGCCGATCGAGACCTGGCCGACGCCGGGATCGGCCTCCTCGGGAAACACCAGCCGGTACACCCGCTCCTCGCCGCTGTCGAGATCTTCCACCGTGACCTCGCTGCCGTAACCGGCCTTGTCCCTGGGAATCGACGCCTTCGAGTACAGCGAGAGCTCGGCGACCCGGGCCGTGAGCTGGCCGACGCGGGCGCTCAGCATCCCCTGGCGCTCCTTGGCGGCGTGGTACTCGGCGTTCTCCTTCAGGTCACCGTGCGCCCGCGCCTCCTCGAGCGCCTTCGGGATATCCTGCTTGAGCTCGCGCTTGAGCTCGGTGAGCTCCTTCTGGAGGCGTTCGACGATGGGAAGCTGTTCGGCCATGCCGAGAAAATAGGGGCAAGCCTCGAGGCTGTCAAAACGCCCCGACCGGCCTAGCGCGCGAGCACCTCGCCGACGATGCGGCTGGCCGCCTTGCCGTCGAAGTTGCCGCCGTGACGTGACGACAGCTCCTTCATGACCGGTCCGATGGCGGTCGCGCCGGTCTCGGACACGATAGCCTCGATGACGGCCCGCAGCTCGTCGTCGCCGAGCTGTGCGGGCAGGTACGATTCGAGGATTGCCAGCTCGGCCTCGTGCTCGGCCACGGCCTCACCGCGGTCGGCCTTGCGAGCGTAGTCGAGCGTCTCGCGGCACTGCTTGGCCTCGCGTTTGATCACGGCCACGACGTCGCGGTCGCCGAGCTCCTTGCCGCCGTCGGCGATCACCTTGTTCTTGATCGCGGCGAGCAGGCTCCGCACGACCTTCAGCCGCATGGCGTCCCGGGCCCGCATGGCCGCCTTCATCTCGTCACGCAGTGTCTGTTCGCTCACCGCACCTGTCGCGTCATTCCCACCCGCGCTCATCGATCATGCACCTCCTGCCGCACGGCGCACCGGCTTCGCCGGCTCCACGCCACGGCGGCGTCCCAGCAGTACCCCGAGCCCGAGCCCCTCCGAGAATGCCTCGAGCGAATCGAACTCGGGCCCCCGCAGCACCAGCCGATCGCGCCCGCCGCGCCCGGTGGCCTCGAACTGCACGAAACCGAGCTCCCGGTAGCGGCTGAGCGCGTTGCCCAGAAGCACGATCGTTGCCCCCTCGGTCTTGAGCACGTCGCCGATCAGGAGGCTCGCCTGGTAGTCCTTGCGGTACAGCTGCTGCAGCTGCTTCTCGGCGACGCCCTCGGCGCCCACGTGCGTGAAGACCGTGCGCGCGGCCATCCAGTACGCCTCTCGGAAGTTGTCGAGCGCGGCGGCGGTCACGCGGATGAGCGGATGCGTGCCGTCGACGCCGCCCGGCCCGACCGCGCCCTGCTCACGATAGTAGCCAGTCAGCCGCTCCACCATCTGCTCGAGCTCGTCACGTCGCGGTAGCGCGAATTCGTAGCGGAACAGATCGAGCCACCACGATATCTCGTCCACCCACTCCTCCTGCGCCTTGTCGGCCAGCAGGCAAAACGTGACCAGCGACGGCACGAGGAACGCGTGGATGAGATTGTTCTTGTAGAAGTCCAGTGCGAGCCGCTTGTTCTCGCGCACGACCAGGATCTCGTCGTTGCCGCGGCGTGTGATGTCGATCAACCCATTGCTGGACAGGAAGCCGAGACTTTCCCTGAAGCTGCCCACGTTGCGCTCGAGCGACGCCGTGACGCGAATGTTCTGAAAGCGCACCAGGTCGGTCAACGCATTGGCCTGCGTGGCGTAGTCGTCGTACAGGCGCCCCCCGTGCGATGCGGCGAGCATGACCGTGGCCGACACCGACGTCGCCCCCGCCACCGTGCAGTCGTTGACGTCGCGCAGGATGCGGAAGCCCAGCTTCTGGATGAATCGCCGCTTCTCCTCTTCGATCTCCGGAACGTCCTCGCCCTCGGTGAAGCGCGGCTTGAGCGCGCCCAGCTCGTCGTTGAGCGAGATCGGGTCGGCAAACGACACGTACACCGTGCCGAACTTCTGCTTGAGGAAGCGGCGAGCTCGCAGCAGCGCGCCGAAGCTCTCCTTTTCCTTCTCGGCGCCCGTGAGCTCGGCCTGGTACACGTCCTCCTCGACGATACGCCCGTAGTGGATCGACACGGGACACAGATACAGATCGCGACGAATGCCGCCGAGCTGCGCGTTCACGATCGCCGAGAGCATGCCGAGCCTCGGCGTCATGATCTTGCCCGTGCGGCTGCGGCCGCCCTCGATGAAGAACTCCTGCGTGTAGCCTTCGCGGATCAGGAACGACAGGTATTGCCGGAACACCAGCTTGTAGAGCGGATTGTCCGCGAACGTGCGGCGGACGAAGAACGCACCGCACGCGCGCAGGAACGGAGACAGCGGCCAGAACGCCATGTTCACGCCGGCGAATATGTGCGGCGGGCTCACGAAGTGCAGGTGGGACAGGTACGTGATGATCAGATAGTCGAAGTGGCTGCGATGGCACGGCACGAGGACCACCGGGTGGTCGCGGACCTTCTCGACGACCTTGTCGAACCCGATCGGCTCGATCCCCGAGAACATCCGCCCCCAGATGCGCTTGAAGAAGAACGCCACCACCCCGAACAGGATGCCGTTGAAGTTCGAGGCCATCTCATTGAAGTAGCCCTCGGCCTCGCGTCGCAGCCTCGAGACGGGCACGTGGCGCTCGCGCGCGAGCTGGCGGATGGCCGCATCCATCTCCTCGTTGTCGAGCACGAGGCTCTTGACGGCGGGCCGCGCACGCAGCGCCGGGCCAAGCACGACCTTCTCCTCGCGGTGCAGAAAGATCTGCAGCGCGCGCGTCAGACGCTTGACCAGCCGGTCCTCGGTGTCATCCGAGTAACGCTGGATGAACTCACCGACCGCGACCTCGGTACCGACCGTCGTGAACAGGTCCTTGCGGTTCCACACGTAGGTGAAGAAGCGACGCAGCTCGCTCGGCACTTCCTGCACGCTGTAGATCAGCGCGCTGCGCCCGCTCTCGCGTCGATGGAAGCTGTGGCCGCGGAACAGCGCGATCGGCACGACGTAGATCTCGCGTTCGCCTTTGCTGCGACCGTGCACGATCTCGCGCAGGTAATCGCTGCCCACCCGCCCCGACTCGGCCGGTCGCAGCCAGCGACCCAGGCCCCGGCGCGGGCGCCGGCCGCGCATGAAGATCAGCACCGAGCGTCCCTCGGTGACGGCCCGCGCGCACACGTCGTGGCTCTTCATGGTGCCCGGTGCACCGGCCTTGGGCGGCTCGCCGGTGCGGGCGCGAATCAAGCTGCGCAGGCGAGCGATCATGACCCGCAGCGGCGCGACCGCGGTGGCGCTGACGCCGTTGGCGAACACCGGCAGCGGCAGTCCTTCCCTGCGCAGCACACAGTTGATGAGAAAATAGTCGACGAACGAACGATTGCGCAGCGCGTAGATGACGGTGCCGCGGCCCGACAGCTCGCGGATCTTCTCGACCACCTGCTCGTTGACGACGACGTGCGAGAAGACGTGGCGGGCGATCAGCTCGGCGATCCAGTTGAAGCGATCGAGCATCCCGGAGGGATGACCGACCTCGGGAGCCGGTGTCGTTGACTCCTGCGAAGCGGAGACCTGCGCGGTACCGTCCATGGTGCGTGCCCGATCGCGTCCGTCGGCCAACCTTCCACCAACCGGCCGGCAGTTACAACAGCTTGTCGAGTCCCGCCGGACCGAGTGCGGCGACCACCTTGCGCACCTCCTGCGAGTCCTCGCGGCGGCATACGAGCAGCGCGTCACCGCTGTCGACCACGACCAGATCGTTCACGCCCAGCAACGCCACCGGCTTGCCCCCGGTGGCGACGACGTTGCCGCCCGAATCCACGGCCACGACCTTGTCGCGCGACCGATTGCCGGCGGCGTCGCTCGGCCACATGTCGGCAACCGCGTCCCAGCTGCCGATGTCGTTCCACCGGAACGTCGCGGGCAGCATGGCCACGCGCTCGGCACGCTCCATCACGCCATGGTCGATCGAGATCGACTCGAGGCCCGGGTAGGCGCGGTCGACGACGGCCTGCGGCACGCGCCCGCGCGTGCGTTTCGCCTGCATGCGGCGCAGCGCTCGCACCAGACCCGGCAGGTGACGTTCCATTTCCTCGACGATCACGTCGGCCCGCCATGCGAACATGCCGCTGTTCCAGTAGTAGCTGCCCGAGGAGAGAAAGCGGCGCGCGCGCCGCGCCGAGGGCTTCTCGTGGAACGCGTCGACCGAGAGCGCGCCCAGCGACCCGAAGTGCCCCGCCAGCGCACGGCGCGCCTGGATGTAGCCGTAGCCGGTGGCCGGCTCGGTCGGCTTGACCCCGAACGTCACCAGCGTCCGCTCCTCGTCGGCCAGCGCCAGCGCCATCTGCAGCGCATCGACGAAGTCGCCCACCGGCTCGAGAATGTGATCGGCGGGCAGCACCGCCATCACGCCGTCGGGGTCGCGATCGAAGACTTCCAGGGCCGCCCACGCGACGCATGCGGCCGTGTTCCGTCCCACCGGCTCGCACAGGATGTTGCGCGCCGGCAGCGCCGGAAGCGCCTTGGCCACCCCCGTGCGCAGGTGCGAGCCCGTGACCACGATCACGTTGTCCGGACGTGCGAACTTGCGCAGGCGCGAGGCCGTGTCGGCCAGCATGTTCTTCGAGCCGGCCAGCGCCAGCAGCTGCTTCGGGGTCTGCTTGCGGCTCCACGGCCAGAACCGGGTGCCGGAGCCGCCCGCCATGAGGATGGCGTAGCGCCGACGCGCCGGCACAGGTGCAACGGCTGTACGTGACATCTCCCGCCGATCATCAAGCGCCGCCGGCAAGAAATCAACTCATCTCTACCCAGGTGCGATCGCGGGACGGATCGTTGCCTTCCACGACCCCGATCGTTAACGTGCCGGTTCCCATGCTCGCCCTCGCGTTACGCGTCCTGTGGCTGCTGGCCGTCGCCTCGGCGCTGTTCAAGGGGGTCACATACCTCCTTTGGTACTACGAGAAGCGCGTCCACGGTCCCGCCGAGCCGCGCCAGCCCGTGCTGCCGCGCGTCACGTCGTGGGTCGGCGAGTGGCTCGCGTTCATGCTCGTCGTCTCCATGTGGCCGTTCGGCCTGCTCGGACATTCGCCCTTCCCCACCAAGCGACGAGACGCCCCGCGCCCCGACGCGCGGCCGGTGGTACTGATACCGGGCTGGTCGATGAACCGCGGCGCAATGGTCGTGCTGGCCGAGCGTCTGCGCCGCGACGGCCGCGAGGCCTACGCCATCAACTACCCGAGCGCATCGCACGACACCGACCGCATGGCCGCGAGCATCGCCGCATCGATCGAGGACGTGGCCGCGCGAACGGGCGCCGAGCGCATCGACGTGATCGCCCACAGCCAGGGCGGCGTGCTGGTGCGGGCCGCCGCCCGCGAGCACGACGTGCTCGAGCGCCTGGGTAACGTCGTCACCCTCGGCTCTCCGCATCGCGGCACCGCCCCGGCCGCGATGGTGAGGTGGCGGAGCCTGCGCCATCTCTGGCCGCAGTCGCGATTCCTGGAGCGTCTGCTCGAGGACGACCCCGTGCCGGTGGCCACGAACTTCACCGCCATCTACTCGAACTTCGACGCCTCCGTGTTTCCGGCCGAGCTCGGCTACTACCCCGGTGCGTTCAACGTCATCCTCGACGACGTCGGACACGAGGGGATGCTGCTGTCGGAGCGGGTCTACAAGCTGGCGGCCGAGAACCTCGCCGTGGAGCCTCCCGCCCTCGCCCGTGAGCAGCGCGTCGCCCTCTGAAAGCTTTCGCGTCACGCGCGGCGGCGTACGACTCGATCGCGTGGTGGCCGAGGCGCTCGGCTGCGGTCGTCGTGCGGCCCGCGAGCTGCTGCGCTCGGGCCGCGTGCTGGTCGACGGTCGCACCGCTGCGGCCGCGTCTGCTCCGCCACGCGACGCGCTGATCGTCGTGGCAGCCGCCCCGGCGCCCGCCGGGTCCGGCGCCGTCCGCGACGCAGGTACCGTGAGCGTGTTGTGGGAGGGCGACGGCCTGCTGGCCGTGTCGAAGCCGGCCGGCCTGCACTCCCAGCGAGGGCGCGAGCGCGGCAGCGTGGCCGATTTCCTCGCCGTGCGGTACCCGGGCATCGCAGAGGTCGGCGACGACGCGCGCGAGTGCGGCCTGGTGCATCGCCTGGATCGCGATACGTCGGGGGTACTGCTGGCCGCGACCACACGCCGGGCCTACCGGGACGCGCGCCGGGCATTCGCGGAGAAGACCGTCGCGAAGTCCTACCTCGCGCTCGTTCGCGGCGCGGTGGAATCGGAGCTCACCATCGACACCACGCTCGCGCGCCGGCGTACGCGCGTGGTGCCCGCCCGGCGCGGCGACCGCCGCCTGCCGGCGAGCACCGGCATCGAGCCGCTCGAGCAGGGCGGGTCCTGGTCGCTGGTACGCGCAACCATGAGGACCGGCGTCACGCACCAGGTGCGCGCACACCTGGCGCTGGCCGGCCACCCGATCATCGGCGACCTCAAGTACGGGCAGCTGGCGGCGCCGGCAGGCACCCGGGACGGGCAGCTCCTGCACGCATCGCGAATCGTGCTACCGGACGGGACCGCCATCGAGGTCGACGCGCCGGACGACTTCGAGGCCGCCCATGCGCTGCTGGCCGCCCAGCGGTGAGGACGCGCCGGCTATCGCTTCTTCGTGGAACGGGAGCGGGCCGCTGACTTGCCGCCGCGGGCCGGCTTGACGGCAGCAGCGGCCGCCTTGGAGCACGGAACACAGATGTTGTTCTCGTTGTTCTCGTCCTCGATCAGGCCCTCGTCGAGGTTGTGACACACCTCCTCGCAGCGCGAGCAGATGAAGTAGATCCCCTCGAGCTGCTTGTCGATGCGCTCGCGGTTCAGAATGCGGCCCTTGAGCTTGTTGACGCGTATGCCGAGCAGATCGATGTACTGCTGCTTGATCTTGTGGCGCCCGGCTTCGTCCTTCGGAAGCTCCTCCTCGCTGTCGGAGTCCCCAGCGTCGGCGTCGTCGAACAGGTTGAAACCGCCGCCGCCGGCCTTCCCCTTCTTCTTGGTGGTGCGTGCCATCAGCGAGGCGACTAGCGGGTGCGCTCCATGAACTCGCAGTCGTTCTTCTCGCACACCCAGAACAGGCCGCGCGGCCCGAAGCCCGCGTAGCGCACGACGCGAACGTCCGATCCGCACCGGGGACACTCCTGCTGCTTCTCGGCGTTCGTCTTCTGTGCCGTCTTGGCTCGCTTGGCTGCCACGTCTCGTCCTCCCCTGCGTTAAACGGCGAAGTTTAGAGATCCCAGAACTCGCAGTCAAGGTGAATACGCCTTGCAATGCGGCGCCGATTTGTGAACGGTGCCGGGCTGTCATGGCGTACGGACCCCTCAGCGACGGCGAGACGGTCGTATTCGTGGACGCGCGCAGACGCCGCTACCTCAAGCGGCTGAAGCAGGGCCACAGGATCACGATCCGGGGAACCGTCATCCGCTGCGACGACCTGCTCGGCGCGCCGGAGGGCGGTGTCGCCGGGCGCGGCGAGGCCGAGACTTTTCACGTGTTCCGGCCCACCTACCCCGAGCTCGTCGAGAACATGCCGCGGGCGGCCGAGCCGGTGTTCGGCAAGGATGTGGGCAGTATCCTGGTGCGCGGCGACGTGCGTGCCGGCGATCGGGTCATCGAGGTCGGGGTCGGCGCCGGCGCGCTCACCATAGCCTTGCTGCGTGCGATCGGCCCCGACGGTGTCCTCACCACCTACGAGCTGCGCGAGGATCTGGCCACCTCGGCCAAGCGCGCGGTGGCCGACCATCACGGCGAGGCTCCGAACTGGACTCTCAAGCTGCGCGACGCCCGACGCGGCTTCGACGAGACCGAGGTCGACCGGGTGGTGAGCGATATGCCCGAGCCCGGCACCTTGCTCGAGGGCGTCGCCGCCAGCCTGCGGCCCGGAGGCATGTTCGTGGCCTATGTGCCGACCGTGCTGCAGATCAAGGAGCTCCACGACCGGCTCGCCGAGCGTGACGATTTCGCCACGGCCGAGACGTACGAGCTGCTCGAGCGCCGCTGGCACGTTGACCGGCGCAGCGTCCGCCCCGACCATCGCATGGTCGCGCACACGGGGTTCCTCACGTTCGTGCGACGCACGGCCTGAGGCCGCCCTACCCGTCCGCACCCTCGACGCCGACCTCGGCCTCGAGCCAGCCCGGCAGCTCGCGCACGTCGCCGATCTTGCCGAGCGCCGGAGCGTGGGGGTCGTCGCTGGAGTCGACCCACAGCGCGTGCAGACCGGCACCGGTAGCGCCGTGTACGTCGGCGTCGTGAGAGTCGCCCACGTACAGACACTCGCCCAGCTCGACGCCGAGATCCGTGCAGGCGCGCGCGAAGATCGCCGCTCCCGGCTTGCACACACCGGCGTCGTCGGAGATCACGATCGTCTCGAACAGCTCGTTCAAGCCGTGGTGGGCGAGCAGCGCGCGCGCGGTGAGACCGTGGTCGAAGTTCGAGATCAGCCCGATGCGGTAGCGGTCGGCCAGCTCGGTGAGCAGCGCGACGCGATCGTCGGGACAGGTCACCGCCGCAGCGAGGCTACCCATGTGGCGACGACTCATGGCCTGCGCGACGACGTCGATGTCCCCGTCGAGCTCGAGCGCGCGCAGGGTCCGCGTGAAGCGATCGACCGAGGGGATCTCGCGGTGGGTGCGCCGCTTCTCCTTCCCCATCTCCACGCTCACCTCGACCAGGCACTCGAAGAACCGATCGAGGCTCACCTGCGGGGTGAGCTGAGCGAGCAGCTCGTCGATGCCGGGGATGGTCATGATCACCCGCTTACCGTCGAGCTCGGCGTGCGGCAGCTTGTCGCCATCGACGAACAGGAGCGTACCGAACAGGTCGAACAGGATCGTCGAGACCCTCACGCTTCCTCGACCATCTTCGGTGCCGCCAGCAGGAGGGCGAGGCCACCGATCAGCACGACCGCGTTGAGGCGAACCGAGAGGCGATGCAGGTCGTCGAACTCGACGCGCTCGGGCTGTATGCCGCGGATCTCGGCCATGCGCGGAAGTATGACACCGGCGGCATAGGCCTGGCAGGCGATCATCACGACCGCCACCGCGAGCGCGGCGCGCCAGCCACGCCCCACGCGGTGAGCGAGAAACGCGCATGCGGCCAGCAGCACGGCCGCGCAGGCCAGGCCGTAGTAGTAGTAGCCCGGGAACAGCAGGGCCGCGACGGCCCCCGCCTCGGCCGATTCCATGTTGATGAAGAGCGTGGGCAGGACCACCATGGAAAAGAAGAACGAAGCGCCGATCCAGCCGGCCAGCGCGAGGACGTAGAGGGTGCGTGCGAGCATCGCCGCGGGAGCGTACAGCGGCGCGTGCGAAAACTCACGCCGCCGGTTGTACCGGCCGGAGCGCGTGTAATATGACTGCCGCTTGAGGGCGCACCCGGCGCGCCACAACCGGCACAAACAGGCGAGCAACCATGGGAAATGACAGTCCGTTCAGCGCCGAGGACATCGACCTCGAGGAGCACGAGCTCACCGAAACCGAACAGGCACACTGGTACGGCTTCGAGGAGGACGTCGAGGACGTCCCGGTCGCCGAAGATCTGCCGATCCTGCCGCTGCGCGGCGTGGTCGTGTTTCCCGCCTCGATCGTGCCGCTGCTCATCTCGCGCGAGTCCTCGCTGGCGCTGATCGAGCAAGCGCTGGTCGGCGACCGCGTGATCGGGCTGGTCGCGCAGCGCGCCCCCGAGCAGGAGGGCCCCTCTCCCGAGGACCTGTACCCGCGCGGCAGTGCGGCGCGCATCCTCAAGATGCTCAAGTACCCCGACGGCAGCATCCGGATCCTGGTCCAGGGGCTGCGACGCATCGAGACCGCCGAGTTCCTGCAGGCCCAGCCCTACATGAGGGCGCGCGTGCGACATCTGGCCGATACGCACGACGAGGGCATGGACGTGCTCGCGCTCAAGACCCAGGTGGTCCAGAATTTTTCACGCTTCGTCGAGCTCACCCCTTACCTGCCGAACGAGCTGCAGGTGGTGGTGATCAACATCAAGAAGCCGGGCAAGATCTCCGACCTCATCGCCTCGAACCTGAGCCTACCGGTCGAGGAGAAGCAGCTGCTGGTGGAGACGCTCGAGGTCGACACGCGGCTCAGTCACCTCAACACGATCCTCAACCGCGAGATCGAGCTGCTCGAGCTGGGTCAGAAGATCCAGGGCCAGGTGCAGTCGGAGCTCAACAAGAACCAGAAGGAGTTCTATCTACGCCAGCAGCTCAAGGCGATTCAGCGTGAGCTCGGCGAGGGGGAAGGCCGCGCCAACGAGGTCGAGATGCTGCGCAAGCGCATCGCCGAGGCGAAGCTGCCCGACGACGCGCTGAAGGCCGCCGAGGCCGAGCTCGATCGACTTGCCATCATCCCGCCCGAATCTGCCGAGCACACGGTGGTGCGCACCTACATCGAGTGGCTCGCCGACGTTCCGTGGGCGGTCTCCACCGAGGACAACCTCGACACGGTGCACGCGCGCACGATCCTCGACGAGGACCACTTCGGCCTGGAAAAGATCAAGGACCGCATCCTCGAGTTCCTGGCCGTGCGCCAGCTACGCGACAACCCGCGCGGTCCGATCCTGTGCCTGGTGGGCCCTCCCGGCGTCGGCAAGACGTCGCTCGGCCGCTCCATAGCGCGCTCGATGGGGCGTAAGTTCCACCGCTTCTCGCTCGGCGGCGTACGCGACGAGGCCGAGATTCGCGGCCACCGACGCACCTACGTGGGTGCGATGCCCGGCCGCATCATCCAGGGTCTCAAGGCCGCGGCGTCGAACAACCCGGTGTTCATGCTCGACGAGATCGACAAGCTCGGCAGCGACGTACGCGGCGACCCGTCCTCGGCGTTGCTCGAGGTGCTCGACCCCGAGCAGAACACGACGTTCCGGGATCACTACCTCGACGTGGAGTGCGACCTTCAAAAGGTCATGTTCTTGACGACCGCGAACTACCTCGATCCGATTCCGCCGGCGCTCAAGGACCGGATGGAAGTGCTCGAGCTGTCGGGCTACAGCGAGGAGGAGAAGCTCGAGATCGCGATCCGCCACCTCATCCCGAAGCAGATCGAGGAGAACGGCCTCGAGCCGGGCTTCGTGAGCTTCACGCGCGAAGGCATCGTCACCGTCATCCGCGACTACACCAAGGAGGCAGGGCTGCGCAACGTGGAGCGTGAGTTCGGGTCGATCTGCCGCAAGATCGCGCGCGCGTTCACCGAGGGCAAGAAGGACGCCGTGATCATCGACGCCGAATCGGTCGCGACGTACCTCGGTCCGCCCACGTTCCTCTCGGAGCTGGCCGACCGCGGCCACAAGCCCGGTGTCGCGATCGGTCTGGCGTGGACGCCGGCCGGCGGCGACATCCTGTTCATCGAGGCGGCCTACATGGAGGGGAACAAGGGCCTCACGCTCACCGGCCAGCTCGGCGACGTGATGAAGGAGTCGGCGCAGGCCGCCCTCACCTATCTACGTAGCAACGCCACGCTGTACCCCGCGCTGGAATCGATCAAGTTCGACAAGGCCGATATCCACATCCACGTTCCGGCCGGTGCCATTCCCAAGGACGGCCCGTCGGCCGGCGTCACGATGCTCGTCGCGCTCACCTCGGCGCTCACGCGCCGCCCGGTACGCGACGGCGTGGCCATGACCGGCGAGATCACGCTGCGCGGCGCCGTGCTGCCGGTGGGCGGCATCAAGGAAAAGATGCTGGCCGCCAGGCGTGCGGGCATCACCGAGATCTTCCTGCCGGCCCGTAACCGCAAGGACGTGGAAGAGATCGACAAAGCGCTGGTCGAGGGCATCCACTTTCGCTTCGTCGAGCAGGTGGGCGAGATCCTCGCGGCGGCGCTCGAAGCACCGCCCACCGGCGTCGGCGACACGCGCGAGAAGAGCGCCGGCCAGGACACGCCGACGGTCGGCGCCACGCCCTGACGGAATCGCACGAGACCACACCCCGGCCCGCGCAGGGCACCGCCCGCGCTCAGAAGCCGCCGGCCTCGCGCAGCGTTCGCACCGCGAGCGCGGCCGTATCGTCGGCGGGCAGCGGCGGGCGCGGTCCATCTATCAGCTCCCCGATCTCGTCCGACCAGCTCCCGGCGGCGAGCGCGGCCGCGGTGACGGTACGGGTCGCGGGTCGACGCGCGAGCCAGGCCTCGAGATAGCGACTCTCCGGAAAGCCCCTCCCCTTCGTGTACAGCAGCGGCGCGCCGCACCACGTGCTGTCGCCGATGATGCCGTAGCCGGGCTTGGCGACGACGGCATCGGCAGCCGACAGCAGGTCGACGAACGAAACGCCCGACGGAACCTCGACGACGTCGGTGCGCCCGAGGCCGGCGACGTCGACGCCGGGAACCGCATAGCACAGCCCGGAGCGCGGCGCCGGGAGGCCGCACACGCCCGGCGCACGCAGCGCGACCAGCACCAGGCGCGTGCCCGCCTCGACACCGAGCTCGTCGCGCACGCGATCACGCGGGCGCCCGGCGGGCCGGCCGAGCACGCCGACGGCCACGCGTTGGGGGAAGGCGTCCATCGGCGCGCACGGCTCGAGCTCGAGCAGGACACCGGCGCGCCGGTACGACGCTGCCGCCGCGGCCGCCGCCTCGGCCAGTCCCATCTGCTGATAGATCCAGTCCCACGAGAAATTCGCGAGCGCGACACTCGCCAGCCCTGCTCGCCCGGCGGCGTCGAACGCGAGCGGCGGCACGTCACCGAGCACGAGATCGAAACCGCCGGCAGCGAGCCGGCGCGCCTCGCGCTCGAGTGTCGCGGGATACGTTTCGTGCCACCGCTCGAGCGCATGCGCGGTGCCCTCCTCGTCGACCGTCATGTCGGCGAACTCGACGACACCGACATCGCACGGCGCGTCGCGCCACGACACCGTCGCCCCCTCGAGCGTCGACGGCCACAGCCACCGCGGACACGACGCCATCACGTGCAGATCGACGGCGACCTCGGCAATCAGCCGATCGAGCAACGCAGCCGTGCGCGTGCAGTGTCCGTAGCCGTGACTGGACAGGTAGACGGCGATCGCTGGCCGGCGCCGTTTCAGATTACTCGGTCGAGAAGGAGGTGCCGCAGCCGCAGCTGTGAACCGCGTGGGGATTCGTGAACTTGAGACCGGCGCCGTACAGCCCGTCGACGTAGTCGAGCACGGTACCGGCCAGCTTGTCGAGACTGTCGGCGGCCACGAACACGCACAGCTCGTCGGCGTCGATCGTCGCGTCGCCCGGCTCGGGCCTGTCGACGAACGACAGCGAGTACTCGTAGCCGGAGCAGCCGCCGGTGATGACCGCGACGCGCAGCGAATGATCGTCGAGCCGCTCGCGCTCCATCGTACGTGTGACGTGGGCAACCGCAGCAGGTGTCAGGCTGAAGACCGTCTCGCTCATGAGCACCTTACGTTACAGCGCATCCTCGCCTACAGTCAACCTGCATGTCTTCCGGCCTCCGCGAATCGCTGAAGGAAGAGCTGCGCGAGCGCGCGCTGGCAAGCGGCTTCGTCGCGTGCGGGTTCACGTCGGCCGACCCACTCGATTGCGGGGGCCTGCTCGACGGCTGGCTCGCGCAGCGACGGCACGGCTTCATGGACTACCTCGCACGCGATCGAGGCCGACGTCTCGAGCCGCGCGCATCGCTCGACGCCGCCGCCGGCGTCATGGTGGCGGCGTGGCCGTACGCACCGCCGCCGCCGCCCGCCGGCGACTGGCGTGCGACGCTCACCGGGCGCATCGCCGCCTACGCGCTCGGCCTCGACTACCACACACGGCTGGCGGCCGAGCTCGACCGGCTCGCCGCGTTCATCGAGGAACGCACGGGAGCGGCCAGCCGCGTACACGTCGACGCCGGGCCGCTGGTCGAGAAGGAGCTGGCGCGACGTGCCGGCCTGGGATGGTACGGTCACAACACGAACATCCTCACCCGCGAGCGCGGCTCGTACGTGCTGCTGGCGTGCCTGCTCACCGAGGCACGCCTCGCGCCCGATCCGCCGTTCGCAGAAGACCACTGCGGAACGTGCACCGCATGCGTCCCGGCGTGCCCGACCCGCGCGCTCGACGACGGCCCCACCATCGACGCACCACGCTGCATCTCGTACCTCACGATCGAGCATCGCGGGCCGATCGCGGAGCACCTGCGCGCGCGCATGGAGAACTGGGTGTTCGGCTGCGACGTGTGTCAGGAAGTGTGCCCCTGGAACGAGGCCGGCGGCGCAGCCGTCGAGGCACTGAGCCCCTCACTGCCCGAGCTGCTCGCGATCGACCGCGACGGCTTCCGCGACCGCTTCGGTGCCACGGCGGTCGCGCGGGCCAAGCGCCGCGGCCTGGCCCGCAACGCGGCAGTGGCCCTCGGCAACTCAGGCAACCCGGACGCGGCCGACCCACTCGAGCGCGCCCTTCGCGGCCACGACGAGCCGCTGGTGCGAGCCCACGCGGCCTGGGCGCTCGGAGCCATGGGGACGGTCGCGGCGCGCATCGCGCTCGAGCGTTCACGTCCGGAAGCGCAAGCACCGCCGGTGCAACGCGAGATCGAGCTCGCGGTCGCTCGCCTGAGGCGCACCGGGGCCGCCGCCGCGGTCAGTCGCAGTCGATGAGGCGGCGCGGCGTCTCGTCGGCGAAACCGAGACGGCGGATGAGCCGCTCGCGCGTGCGCGCGACCGCCGTGTCCGACTCGCCCGGATCGGGATGGATGCTGCCGCCGGCGATCATGCCGTGGCCGCCGGCCGAATCGGCGCCGAGAACCCTGCGCAGCACCTCGCCGGCGTTGGCCTCGCGCTCGGTGGTACGCACCGACACGTAGACCCGCCCCCTGTGCCGCGAGATGACGGCCGACCACGTGACCTGGTCGAGCCGCAGCAGGAAGTCGGCGATCTCGGCCGCAAGATCCGGATAGCCCACCTCGTCGAGCTCGCAGAGCACGAGCTTGCCGACCACCTGGGCGCGCTCGATCGCCTCGCGAAACGTGCGGAAGTACGCGACCGGCACGCGCGGGTTCTCGATCTTCGCCAGCCGGCGCTTGTTCGTGAACGGGTAGAGCCGCTGGCTGGCAGCGATGTCGGGCGACTGTGCCTCGCGCCCGAGGTCCTGGGTCTCGGCCGCGATGCCGTAGAACAGCGCCGTCGCTACGCGGCTCGGAGGCTCCAGGCCCGCGTCGAACACGTACTCGGTGACCATCGAAGCGGTGGCGCCGTAGTCGCGAAGGTCGAGGAACGCGATGTCACCGAAGTCGGCGTAGGCCGGGTGGTGATCGATCACGCCGGTGGGCGTCACATGGGCCGGCAGGCTGTTGTTGCGTCGACCGGGCTGGGTATCGACCAGGACCACCTTGGCCGGTGGCTGCAGCTCGATCTCGTAGATCGGCCGCAGCTCGATGTCGAGATAGGTCAGCATGGCCCGGTTCTCGGCACGCGCCACGATGCCGCCGAGAGCTATCGCGACGTCTCCCCCTACCTTCTCGCGGTACACGTAGGCAAGGGCCGCCGCGCTCGCGATGGCGTCGGGGTCGGGATTGTCGTGGGGAACGATGACGAGCTCACCGGCCCCCGACACGGCCTCGAGGAAGTTCTCGACGGGTCGAGCCACCAGCTCACTTCCTACCGTACGGATTACGCCCTAGCATGGCTCCTGGTGTAAGATAGCAGAACCGGCCAGCATGATCCGCACGGGTCCGGTTTTTCGAACTATGCAGCCAGCGGACGCTGAGACAACCGACCGCGCGAACCCGCTGTCGAGCGTGCCCGACGAGTCGCTCGAGCGCGGCGAGCGCGTGATCGCGATCAGCCGCGTCGTGCTCGCGGTGGCGGCGCTCGGCGTCATCCTGCTCGACCCCCGCCAGCCGAGCTACACGAACCCCGCGCTGTACATCGTACTCGGCGCGTACATCGTCTACAGCACCATCCTGCTCACCTTGTTCTCGCGCGGCCGCCTCGACGCCCGCACCACGTCGAAGCCCATGCTGGTGGCCGACGTCGCCTGGTTCACGGTCATCGTCCACCTGAGCGAGGGCGGCACCAGCGCATTCATCCTGTTCTACCTGTTCGCCGTCTGCACGGCCGCCATCCGCTGGGGTATTCGCACGACGATGCGCGTCGCCGTGTTCTCGGCCGCGCTATACCTGTTCAGCATGATCGCCGTACGCCGCGTGATGCTCGGTCCCGACTTCACGATGCACAGCGCGCATCTCATGAGGCCGATCTACCTCATCCTGCTCGGCTACCTCGTGGGCTTCATCGGCGAGCACGAGCTGGTCGCCAAGCGCCGCCTCATCGAGATCATCTCCATGCAGCGCGAGGCCGGCCGCAGCCGCTCACAGCTGTTCACGCTGGCCAGGCTGCTGCGCCACGTCACGCAGTTCTTCGACGCCGACTACGTCCTGCTGCAGCTGCGTCCGCCCGACAGCGCGCCGCTGGAGTGGGAAGGCCTGCGCAGACCCGGCGGTCGCATGGTGCTGCGCAACACATCGCCGAGCTCGTGGTCGGCGGCCGCCGCCAGCCCGTACTCGTATCGCCTGAGCCACCGCATCGGCAACTGGGGCCGCCGCGTCGACGCCTATGACTCCAGCCTGCAACCGCAGCCGCTGCAGGAAGGAGAGGAGCCCGCGTTTCTCGCACGCTCGCGGTCCCGTTCGCTGATCTCGATTCCCGTCGGCGCGACCGGCGGCGTGGCGGGTCGGCTGCTTCTCGGTCGCCTGCGTGCGAACCTGTCGCGCGAGGACCTCGATTTTTGCCGGACCCTGGTCGCGCAGAGTGCGATGATCCTCGACAACGTGCGGCTGCACGAGAAGGCCGAGGTGCTGGCCGTCGCCGAGGAGCGCGCGCGCATCGCACGAGACGTGCACGACGGATTCGTGCAGTCGCTGGCATCGATCGACGTCGGCATCGAGGTGTGCCGGCGCCTCGAGGAGAAGAACCCCGCCAAGCTCGCCACCGAGCTCGGCGACCTGCAACGCACGGTGAAGCAGGGATACCGCGAGGCACGCCGCTACCTCGATCAGCTTCGCCAGCAGTCGCCGCACGGTCCCGACGTCGACACTGCGGTACGCGAGGTGGTCCAGGAGTTTCGCGAGCGCGGTGACGTCTACGTCGATCTCGAGGCGCACGCCGAGGGCGTGCCCGCCCGCGAGGGAATCGGCTTCGAGCTGCTGCAGATCGTCCGCGAGGGGCTGACGAACATCTACCGTCATGCCGCGGCCACCAAGGCGTCGGTTCTCGTGAGCGCGCGCCAGACCGACTTCCAGGTGGTGATACGCGACGATGGTCGGGGGTTCCCCTCGGCCTCGACCAACGGCGACGGCGAGCTGCCGCACAGCGTGGCCCCGTGGTCGATCCGCGAGCGCGTCGAGGCCCTCGGCGGCAGCCTGCGTCTGCTCAGCAGGGCTGGTGGGGGCTCGGAGATTCGTATAACCTTGCCGCGAAGCCAATTGACATGAGCCAGCTCGACCCCACAGCCCCTTCCATCCGTATCGCCATCGTCGACGACCACACCATGCTCCGCGAGGGGCTGCGCAAGATCCTCACCATGGAGGACGACCTCGAGGTGGTTGCCGACACCGACGACGCGCGCCAGGCGTCCAGCATCGCCGCCGAGTGCAAGCCCGACGTCATGCTCCTGGACATCCGCATGCCCGGTACCGGCGGGCTCGAGGTGATCGGTCCCGTACACGAGGCCAGCCCGTCGACGAAGGTCCTGATCCTGACCGCCTCGGACGATCGTCGCGACCACGTCGCCGCCCTCACCCAGGGGGCACGCGGCATCATGATGAAGGACTCGGCGGCCGAGACCCTCGTCACCGCCATTCGCGCGGTGTACAACGGCCAGGCGTGGGTCGACCGCGAGATCACCGGCACGCTGCTCGAGGAGCTGGCCCACCGCGGCCACCCCGAGGAAGGCGGCAACGAAGGCCCCCAGCTGACCACGCGCGAGTCGGAGATCGTCGACCTGGTGATCTCGGGCTGCCGCAATCGCGAGATCTCCGAGCGACTCGGCATCAGCGAGAAGACGGTGAAGGCTCACCTGAGCAACATCTTCGCCAAGCTCGGCGTACGCGACCGTCTCGAGCTCGCCATCTACGCGCTCAACCGTCGCACCTAGCCACGGCCCGGGCGCCTCGACCACCGCTGGCTTGACCCCGTAACCGCCAGTCCGCACAGTACGCGCGGTCGGACCCCGAACGATGCGTGCGCTGCTGGTTGCTGGGATGTTGCCGTTCGTCGGGGCAGCGCTCGTCGGAGTGCTCGGCCGCGATCGAGCCCGGCTGGCCGGCCCGCTCGCCTCGGCCGTGGTGGCCACCTGCTTCCTGCTCGTGTGCCGCGGCCTGACGCTGTTCCTGCACGAGCCCGGCACCCTCACCTATCCGTGGATCCCGGATCTCGGCGTCGCGCTGTCGCTGAGGGCCGACGGTCTGAGCCTGCTGTTCGCGTTGCTGATCTCCGGCATCGGGCTGGTGGTGTTCACGTACGCCACCGCCTACCTCGACGAAAGCGAGAACCGCCCGCGCTTCTTCGCGTACCTGCTGCTGTTCATGGGCGCGATGATGGGTGTCGTCCTGTCCGCGAACCTGATCTCCCTGTTCGTGTTCTGGGAGCTCACCAGCATCTCGTCGTTCCTTCTCATCGGCTTCTGGCATACGCGCGAGCGCTCGCGCGCCGGCGCGCTCAAGGCGCTGGTGGTCACTTCCACCGGCGGTCTGGCCATGCTCGTGGGCTTCGTGATGCTCGCGATCGTGTGCGGCTCGTTCGAGATCGACCAGATCATCGCGCGCCGCGACCTGCTCGCCGCCAGCCCGTGGGCGACCGCCGCCGCCGTGCTCGTGATCGTCGGCGCCATCACGAAGTCGGCGCAGCTGCCGTTCCACCTGTGGCTGCCGAGCGCAATGGAAGCGCCCACACCGGTGAGCGCGTATCTGCACGCCGCCACCATGGTGAAGGCGGGACTGTACCTGGTGGCGCGTCTCGGGCCGGCGTTCGCCGAGGTGCCGATCTGGTCGCCGACGCTCACGGCGCTCGGCCTGGCCACCATGGCGTGGGGAAGCTGGATGGCGCTTCGCCAGACCGACCTGAAGGCCGTGCTCGCGTTCTCCACCGTGAGCCAGCTCGGCCTGATCATGAGCCTGCTGGCCGCCGTCGAGCCGCAGGCCTCGGGCGCGGGCATGCTCCACATCATCAACCACGCCGCGTTCAAGGGAGCGCTGTTCTTGCTGGTGGGCATCATCGAGCACGAGGCCCACACGCGCGACGTCACCCGGCTCGGCCCGCTGGCCCGTCAGATGCCGGCGACATGGTTGCTCCTCGCGATCGCGGCGCTGTCGATGGCGGGCGTGCCGCCGCTGGGCGGCTTCGTGTCGAAGGAGATGTTCCTCGAGCACAGCCTCCACCTGCCGCCGGTGCTGGCGGTCGTCAGCGTGGTAGGCGCCGCGCTCACCGCTGCGTACTGCTTCGCGCTGGCCGTGGGGCTCGGCCGCGGCCGCGCCGGCGGCGACGAACCAAAGCACGCACCGCACGACCCGGGCATCGGGCTGCTGTGGGGACCGGCTGCTCTCGTGCTGATCGCGATCGCGCTCGGCTTCGCGCCACAGATGCTGGCCGGTGCACTGGTCGAGTCGGCCACGGCCGCCGCCACAGCGGCGCCCGCGCCGCACTTCCACCTCGCGCTGTGGCACGGCCTGAACCCCGCGCTGGCGGCAAGCGCCGGCGCGGTCCTCGTCGGCATCCTGCTATACGCGACGTGGTGGCAGCGAAGCGAGCCGCCCGCACCCCGGCTGCTGGCCGACCGCGCCTACGACGCGTTCCTGCACACGCTCGAAGCCGGGTCGCGACGGCTCACCGACGCCTACATGAGCGGTCTTCTGTGGCGCTACAACGCGGTGGTGCTGGTGGTGCTGCTGGCGGGACTGCTGGCCGTCGAGATCAGCGACGGGCTGCCGCCGCTGATCCCGTGGCCGTCACGTCCCCCGCTGGCCTTCGAGGTGACGGTGGCGCTGGCCGCCGCCGGCGCCGGCCTCGCGACCGTACTCGCGCGCACGCGGCTGGCGGCGATCCTCGCACTCGGGGCGAGCGGCTACACGCTGGCGCTGATGTTCAGCACCTTGGGCGCACCCGACCTGGCGCTCACGCAGGTGATGGTCGAGACGATCAGCACCGTGCTGTTCCTCACGGTGTTCCTGTTCCTGCCGGCGTACCACGGCTCGCACGAGCGCGGCTGGCGCCCCGGGCACCTGCTGATCAGTGCGCTCACGGCCGCCGCGGCAGTGCTTCTCGTGTACGAAGCCCGTGCGTACCGCACGGCGACCAGCATCTCCCAGTACTTCCTCGACAACAGCATAGGAGAGGCCGGAGGCCACAATGTCGTGAACGTCATCCTGGTCGACTTCCGCGGCCTCGACACTCTCGGCGAGATCACGGTCCTCGGCGTCGCGGCGCTGGCGTGCTACGCGATCATCAAGCTCGGGCGTCGCCCCGAGGGGGCCGGACAGCCGTGACGTCCTCGCTCATCCTGCAGGTCGTCGCGCGCTGGGTGTGCCCCGTCATGTATGGACTCACGGCGATCCTGTTCCTCAAGGGGCACAACTCCCCGGGCGGTGGCTTCATCGCCGGCCTTCTGGCGGCGGCGGCGATCCTGTTGCATTTCCTCGCGTTCGGGCGCAGCGCATCGAGAATTCGCTCGACCTGGTTCGTGCGTGTCGTGGCGGCCGGACTGGCGATCGGCGTGGGCAGCGCGATCATGCCGGTACTGCTCGGCTACCCGTTCTTCAAGCAGACGTTCGGGCACGTGCACCTGCCGCTGCTCGGTGACGTGGAGCTGGCGAGCGCATCGCTGTTCGACCTCGGCGTGTTCGTGGTCGTCGTCGGCACGGTCATCACCGTGATCTCGGCCATGACGGAGGACTGACGTGGAGTACCTCGTATTCCCCGTCATCTTCGTGCTCATCACTTCGGGCCTGTACCTCGTGCTCGATCGCACGTTGCTGCGCGTGGTCATAGGGCTCGGACTGCTGTCGAACGGCACCCATCTCATGCTGCTGGCCACCGGCGGCCTGCTGCCGGGCAGCGCGCCGATCATCGACGGTACCGAGGCGGCGGTGGTCGATCCCTTGCCGCAGGCGCTGATCCTCACGGCCATCGTGATCGCGTTCGGCGTGACGTCCCTGCTGCTGACCTTGTCGTACCGGACCTACCAGTCGTACAGGACCGACGACCTCGGCGAGCTGCACGGGAGGCTCGATGACGAGTAACCTCCCGATCGTACCGGTGGCGATGCCGCTGGTGGCCGGAACCGTACTGATCCTTCTGCGCGACCGCCTGGCACTGTCGCGCGCGGTATCGCTGCTGACGAGCGCCGCAGGGCTGGCGGTCGCCGCCGTCCTGGTCGAGCGTGTGCGCACCGACGGGATCCAGGTGCTCGCGTTCGGAGGCTGGCCGGCGCCCTTCGGCATCGTCTTCGCAGTCGACATGCTGTCGGCACTCATGGTCATGGTGACCATGGTCGTGTCCTCGGCCACGCTCGTGTTTGCCTGCTGGTCGCTGGACGAAGAGCGCGAACGCACGTTTTTCTACCCGCTGTTCCAGTTCCTGATCATGGGCGTCAACGGCTCGTTCCTCACCGGCGACCTGTTCAACCTGTTCGTGTGGTTCGAGGTGCTCCTGATCAGCTCGTATGCGCTGATGGCGCTGGGCAGTGAGGGCTACCAGCTCGAGGAGACGTTCAAGTACCTCGTCATCAACGCGCTCTCCTCAACGCTGTTCCTGCTCGCCATTGCGGTGCTGTACAGCCTCACCGGCACGCTGAACATGGCCGACCTGGCCACGAAGCTGCCCGAGGTCGATTCGCGCGGGCTGGTGGCCGCGTCCGCGGTCATGTTCTTCGTGGTGTTCGGGCTCAAGGGCGGGCTGTTCCCGCTGTACATGTGGCTGCCGCGCGCCTACTTCGCGCCGCCCACGGTGATAAGCGGCCTGTTCGGCGGCCTGCTCACGAAGGTGGGCGTGTACGCGCTGTTTCGCGTGGTGTCGCTGCTGTACGCGAGCGTGAGCTTCACCTTGCCGCTGATGGTGTTCGTGGCCGGCTGCACGATGCTGTTCGGCGTGCTGGGAGCGCTGGCGCAGTGGGACTTCAAGCGCATCCTGTCCTACCACATCGTCAGCCAGATCGGTTACATGATCATGGGCCTGGGGCTGTTCACGCCGCTCGCCCTGGCCGGCGGGATCTTCTACATCGTTCACCACATCCTGGTGAAGACAGCGCTATTCCTGATCGCCGGGACGGTCGAGAAGATGCGCGGCACGACGAGCCTGAAGAAGCTGGGCGCCGTCATCGACACCTCCCCGCTGGTGGCCGCGCTGTTCGTCGTCGCCGGCCTGTCGCTGGCGGGCGTACCGCCGCTGAGCGGCTTCGTGGCCAAGCTGATGCTCATCCGCGGCGGCCTCGAGAGCTCGGCCTACGGCATCGTGGCCGTGAGCGTGGTCGTCAGCTTCCTTACCCTGTTCTCGATGATGAAGATCTTCCGCTACGCGTTCTGGAGTGAGCAGGCCGGCCCCCAGAGCTACGAGCCGGGCGCCGCGGCGCGCACCGTGGCGGTGACCTCGCTGGTAGGCCTGGGCATCGCGCTCGGCCTGGGGGCGACCTGGGCGATGCCGTACGCGGTGCTGGCCGCAGAGCAGCTCGTCGACCCGTCAGCGTACATCGCGACGGTGCTGGGAGCGTCCTGACCCGTGCGCAAGCTCTACTACGCTGCGAGACTGGCCGTGTGGTTCTTCTACGAGCTGTTCCTCGCGAACATCGCGGTGGCGAAGGCCGTGCTCAGCCCACGGCTCGCGATCAAGCCGGGCATCATCGCCTACCGGACCGAGCTGAAGAGCCCGGTGGCCATCACCTGGCTCGCCAACCTCATCACGCTCACGCCCGGCACGCTCACGATGTACCTGTCCGACGATCACGACACGCTGTACATCCATACGCTCAATGTCGACGACCCCAACGCCGTGGTGGCGAGCATTCGACGTGCGTTCGAACGAAACCTCGTGGAGCTGGAACGATGATCGACCTCATCGCGCGCGTTTGCCTCATGGTGGCCGGACTGTCGGTGCTCATCGCCATCTACCGGGTGGTACGCGGCCCGAGCGTGGCCGACCGCGTGGCGGCGATGGACCTGCTCACCACCTGCATCATGGCCGTACTCGTGATCGGCGGGATCGTAACGCAGTCGCGCCTGTACATCGACGTGGTGATGGCACTGGCCGTGCTCGGCTTCTTCGGCACGGTGGCGTTCGCGAAGTACATGCTCGGAGGCCGGCCCATTGATTGAGATCCTGGCCGCGATCAGCCTCGTGGTCGGCACCGCGTTCATCGCGCTGAGCGCCGTCGGCATGCTGCGCCTGCCCGACGTGTACAGCCGCCTGCACGCGATCACCAAGGCGTCGACGCTCGGCATGGCCGGCACTCTGCTCGGGTCGGCACTGTTCTCCGTGGAGCAGGAGGGCTACGCGAGCTGGAACCTGCTCCGAGAGCTGTTCACGATGTGGTTCGTGTTCCTCACCAACCCCGTCGGAGGCCACATGATCGCACGCAGCGCCTACCTCATAGGCGTGCGGATGACAGACCTGTCCGTGGTCGACGACCTGGGGCGCGCGGGAGAGCGCGAAGGCGTGAAGCACGACACCGCCTGACCCGCGTGGTATCCTGACGGGTGAGGTCGCGGCCCGCGTGGCGCGCGGGCCGGCACGGGTGCGATGGGGGGCAGCGGGTTCATGACGACCTTCGGCGAGGTGCTGCTGCTGCTGCAGCGCGCGTTCGTCGCCGCCATCACCGCCCGCCCCCACCCCCGGCTCATCCTCGACCAGCTCCACGAGATCGGCGTCCGCTCGCTCACGATCGTGAACCTCACCGCCGTCTTCACCGGCATGGTGATGGCGCTCCAGCTCGGTTACTTCATGGCGCAGTTCGGCGCCAAGATCTTCATCAGCCGCATCCTCGGCATCGCCATCATCTCCGAGCTCGGCCCCGTGCTCACCGCCCTCATGATCGGCGGCCGCGTCGGTGCCGGCATGGCAGCCGAGCTCGGCACCATGAAGGTGACCGAGCAGATCGACGCGCTGCGCGCGCTCGGCACCGACCCGGTGAGCTACCTCGTCGTGCCCCGGCTGGTTGCCATCACGGTGATGATGCCGCTGCTCACCGGCATGGCGAACCTCGTCGGCGTCCTCGGCGGAATGGCGATCGCCAGCTCCGAGTACGGCCTGATGCCGACGTTCTACGTCAGCAGCCTCCTGCAGTTCCTCACACTCGGCGATCTCGCTCGCAGCCTGGTGAAGGCGGCTGTGTTCGCGCTGATCATCGGCGGCATCGCCTGTCACCACGGCATGAACGCCGAGGGCGGTGCGGACGGCGTGGGGCGCGCGACCACGCGCACGGTCGTCGCCGCCGCGGTCTCGGTGCTCATCTCCGACTTCTTCCTCACGAAGCTCATGCTCGTGTTATGACCGACGCCGCATTCATATCGTGCCGCGGCCTGAGCAAGCGCTTCGGCGAACACGTGGTTCTCGACGAGCTCGACCTCGACGTGACACGCGGCGAGACACTCGTCGTTCTCGGCCACTCGGGAACGGGCAAGAGCGTACTCCTCAAGCACATCAATGCCCTGCTCGAGCCCGACGCCGGCACCGTGCTGTGCGAGGGCACCGACCTCTCGACGCTTCGCGAGTCGCAGCTCGTCGCGGTGCGCCGCAAGGTGGGCATGCTCTTCCAGGGCGGCGCGATGTTCGACTCACTGTCGGTCGAGGACAACGTCGCCTTCGCGCTCGACCAGCACGACATCTGTCACGGTCGCGAGCGTGACGATCGCGTGGCTCACCTGCTGGAGCTGGTCGGGCTGGCCGGCACGCAGAAGAAGATGCCGTCGGAGCTGAGCGGCGGCATGCGAAAACGCGCGGCGCTCGCCCGCTCGCTTGCACTCGAGCCCGAGGCGCTGCTCTACGACGAGCCCACCACCGGCCTCGACCCCGTCACCGCACAGCAGATAAACGTGCTTATTCGCGACCTTCAGGGCCGGTTCGGGCTCACCTCGGTGGTGGTCACGCACGATCTGGCCAGCGCCTACTTTGTCGCGGACCGGATGGCCTTCCTGTATCATGGGAAAATCGAGCTCACGGGGACGGTCGAGGAGATGAGGGCGACCTCGCACCCCGTCATCAGCGAGTTCCTGTCGGCCGGCGTCTCAGGGGTCCAGTCGTGAAGGGTGGCAGGTCGAAGGCGTTCTCGGTCGGCATCGTTTCGACGATCGCGCTCGCGATCATCGCTGCCGGCGTGTTCCTGGTAGGACGCGAGCAGCGCTTCTGGGAAGGCCGCGACGCCTACTGGCTGCACTTCACCCGCACCAACGGTCTCCAGGAAGGCGCGCCGGTCGCGCTCGACGGCGTGAACATCGGCTCGGTGAGCCGCATGCGCTTTCCGCCCGACCCCACCGCACAGTACGTCGAGGTCAAGATCAGCGTGTCCAGTAACGTTGGACCGCGCATCCGACGCGACACCACCGCGCGCATCCAGACGCTCGGCCTGCTCGGCGACAAGTACATCGAACTCACCAGCGGCACGCTCGACGAACCGGTCGTCGAGATGGGCGGACTGATCCGCTCGCTCGACCCCATGGACTACGAGGCCCTGCTCGGCCAGAGCGGCGACATCGTGAGCAACGCCATCGAGGTGACCGCATTGCTGCGCCAGGTGCTCACCGACATCAATCGCGGTGAAGGACTGGTGGGGCGCCTGGTGGGCGACCGCGACTTCGGACAGCAGTTCGCCGACGACCTGAGCCTGACGATCGCCAACATCGAGTCGGCCACCCGTCGTCTCGACGAGCTGTTCGCGACCGTCGAGAGCGGACAGGGCGCGCTCGGCACCTTACTGGTCAAGGACGAGCAGCTCGGGCTCATTCTCGACAACCTGGAGCTCGCCTCGAACAACGCGGCGAGCTTCTCCGACCAGCTCGCACACGGCGAGGGAACGCTGCAGCGGCTGGTCAGCGACGACGAGCTCGCACGCGAGACGCTCGACAGCCTGGCGCAGGCCTCGTCGAGCATCGCTCAGATCACCGCCAAGGTGGAGTCGGGCGAGGGATCGCTCGGCAAGCTCGTCTACGACGACGACCTGTACGACGGTGCCGAGCGCCTCGTGACGCCGGGCGGTCCGGGTGGGTTCTGGCGCATCATAGGCAACACGCTGGCGTTCTTCTGGCCGTTTCCCACCGGCGGCTCGGCCGACACGGCGCTGGCCGAGGAGCACCCGGGGGCAGCCACCCTGCCCCACCCGGTACCCGCCCCCGATGCAGAGCCCGAGGCGAGCCCGTTGCCCGCCCCCGTTCCCACCCCGCAGGACGCGGAAGACCCCTGAACCGGGTATTTCATGTGCGTCCTGCTCGCACGGCGTTGGCAAGGAGACACCAAGCTGCCTAGACTCCGCAACGGTCTTCGCGGCTCTACAGAGCCTGCTACGCCCGACGCGTGAGAGTCGAATGACCAGGCAAGACAAAGGGCTCGTAGACGAGCCGGTCGGATCGGTACTCTACGATCTGGTGCAAGGTGCGCTGGCCGCTCAGCGCGTCGAGGCCTCGGAGCACACGGGCTACTACATCACGAACGTCCTCGAGGCGTTCGCTCGCACCGAGCCCCACCGGCTCTCGCGCGCGCTGGGCCCTGGACTACTGGAGGCCGCGCAGCTCGAGCCCGCCAGCCGCTACCTCAAGCTCAAGGAAGTCGCCGACACGAGCCTGTTCCTGGCCGGCGTGTTCCTCGACTATGTCGAGGCGCAGCTCGCCACCACGGAATATTACTTCAACATCGGCGCCAGTGCCTATCTGCACCTGAGCCAGCTACGCCCACCCCACGGGCCCACCGACCCGTTCGTCGACACCTACAACGAGCTCGGCCGTCGCTTCGAGGATTTCGTACACGTGCTGGGATCGATCGCCGACGCCGAGCTGTTCGCGTCGAACGAGCGTGTGCTGGGTGTCTACGGTCGCTGGCTTCGGGCGGGCACACCCCGTGACCTGCGTCGTCTCGTCGCGCTCGGTGTGATCCCGTCGGCGGGCGACGACACCATCGAGCACTGAGGCCAGGAAGCGCCTCTAGCCGACGGCCGCCGAGGGGTAGTCGCCGTGCGTGTGGAACTTTCGCGCCTCGACCACTGTGAACAGCGACCACGGCGAAGTCTTGTAGCGCGACTCGAGGTTGAGTTCGGCGCCGTTCATCACGTCGTCGAGGCTCAGTCGCGTGCTCCACCCCAGCTTTCGCGTGAGCGGGTCCACGAGGTTGACCACGCCGCGGATCATGCGACGAGGGCTGCTGAAGTGATTGATGATGACAACCTGCGCGTCGGTCTTGCAGACACGCGTCATCTCCTCGACCAGCATCGCCGGGTCGGGAACCACAGTGACGACGTGGAAAGCGGTGACGAAGTCGAAGTGATCCGACGGAAAGCTCATCTTCATCGCGTTCATCTGCATGAGCCGGATGTGACGATGGCGTACGGGATCACGCTTGCGCTCGCAGCGGTCGAGCATCTCCGGGGATAGATCGATACCCGTCACCTGACAGTGCGGCGGATACGCATCAAGCGAGAGGCCGGTCCCTATTCCGACCTCCAGCACGCGGGCACCTGGCGGAATCCCGAGCCTGCTGACGACGTTGTGGATACGACGCGTGAAGACACGGTCGAAGACATGGTCGTAGACGCCCGACATATCCGAATAGATGCGGCTGCGGTGAGGTAACTCTCGCTGCGCGACTTTCATCTTGATTTCTCTATCCATCGGTCGACCGGATTCGCGGGGCGCCCCGTGACACGGAACTGTGAGGCAAGGGCCGGCGAATTACCACGTTGGGGGGGTCGGTGTCAACAGTCATGACCCGGAGGTGCCGATTATCCCTGACCTTTCCCACGATTCCACATCTCGACGACCGGGCTCGCGATGAAAACGGACGAATATGTTCCGGCGCTCAGGCCGACGATAAGGGTAAAAGCGAAACCATGGATCACGCCGCCCCCGAACAGGAACAGCGCCAACAGAACCATCAGAGAGGTCCCGGTCGTGAGCAGCGTACGCGAGAGCGTCTCGTTGATGCTGCGATTGATCACCTCTGCGAGCGAGGTCTTGCGCAGCAGCTTCATGTTCTCGCGGATCCGGTCGGAAACCACCACTGTGTCGTTGACCGAATAGCCGACCACGGTCAGCAGGGCCGCGACCACCGACAGGTTGAGTTCCACGTTGTAGATCGACAGCGCGCCGAGCGTGATCAGCACGTCGTGTATCAGTGCGACGCCGGCACCGATGCCGAAGCGCACGTCGAAGCGGATCGCGATGTAGGCACCCATCACGAGGGTGGCAAACAGCACCGAGAGAATTCCACGCCGACGCAGATCACGGCCGACGCGCGGGCCGACGATCTCGGTGCGCTTCTCCTCGAACCCACGCTCGGTGAAGGTCTCGTGGAGCGCCGCTTTGATGGCCGCCGCGGTCCCGCCGCCGACCTGCTCGTCGGGGGTCGGAATTCTCAGCAGATACTCGCCGGCCTCGTTCTCGAACTCCTGCACGGAGATCTCACCGACGTCGACCCCGTCGATGGAGCCCCGGATCTCCTCGATCTCGACCTCCGGGTCGACACCCACGTGAACCATCAGTCCGCCGGTGAAATCGATTCCGTAGTTGGGGCCGCCCTTGATGACGAGCGAGGCCAGGCCGCCGACGATGAGCAGTGCCGAGAGCGCGAACGCCATCGGGCGCAGCCGGATGAAATTGATGTTGACGCCGGGTTTGACGATCTGAAACATTCCGCGTTCCTACCCTTTCGCCTATATGCTCAGGCTACTGCCGGTGCGGCCGCTCACCGCCGCGTCGTGCAGGACACGGCTCGCGAACACGGCGCTGAAGATCGTGCTGCCGATGCCGATGCACAGCGTGAGGGCGAAGCCCTTGATCGGCCCCGACCCGAACTGGAACAGCACCAGGCCGGCCAGGAACGTGGTGAGGTTGGAGTCGAAAATCGCCGGCATGGCACGGCTGTAGCCCGCCTCGATGGCGGCACGGGCCGTCTCGCCCTTGCGCAGCTCCTCGCGAATGCGCTCGTTGATGAGCACGTTGGCATCCACGGCCATGCCCAGGGTCAGCACCACGCCGGCGATGCCGGGCAGAGTGAGCGTGGCCTGGAATCCGGCGAGCACGCCCATCAGCACCAGCACGTTGAGCACCAGCGCAACGTCGGCGATCACGCCGGCGAAGCGGTAGTAGATCGCCATGAAGATGATGACCAGCACGCCACCGACCATGAACGAGTTGATACCGCTGCGGATCGAGTCGCGCCCCAGCGACGGCCCCACCGTGCGCTCCTCGGCAATGTGTACCGGCGCCGGCAACGCGCCCGCTCGTAGCACGATCGCCAGATCGCGCGCCTCGTCGAGCGTGAACGAGCCGGTGATCTGACCGCGGCCGCCACCGATGCGTTCCTGGATGACCGGCGCGCTCTGCACCTTGCCGTCGAGCACGATCGCCAGCCGGGTGCCGACGTTCTCGCCGGTGACCCGCTCGAAGATCTTCGCGCCGCGCGAGTTGAGCGTGAACAGGATGTACGGTGGATCACCGAAATCACCCGGCCGGTGGCGCGCGTCGGCGATCACCTCCCCCGTCATCACCACGCCACGCTCCACCGAGTACTGCACGTCGCTGGCCAGCCCCGTAACCGGATCCACTTCGTTGCCGGGAAGCACGTCGACCATCGTCTTCGTCGGATCGTCGATCACCAGGCGGAACTCGAGCTGCGCCGTACGTCCGATGAGACGCTTGGCACGCTCGGGATCCTGCACTCCGGGCAGCTGGATCAGTATCCCCGAGGTGCCGGTGCGCTGTATCGTGGGCTCCGATACGCCGAACTCGTCGACGCGATTGCGAATGGTCTCGAGCGCCTGATCGATGGCCAGCTGTCGGATGTTGTCGACCTCGATCTGAACCATGGCGTAGTCGAACACGCGGCCGTCGTTGCCCGACGCCTCGAGCACCGGGTAGTTGTCGGCGATGTACGTCTCGAGCTCCTCGGCGCGTGACCGGCTGACGAGCTCGAAGCGCACGCCTTCCATGCCGCGCCGCTGCCAGTCGCGCGTGGCGATCTCCTCCTCGCGCAGCTCGCGCCGAAGCTGCTCGCCGAGCAGATCCACGGCGTTCTCGACCGCCTTGTCTGCGTCGACCTCCAGAACCATGTGGATGCCGCCCTGCAGATCGAGCCCCAGATGAATACGATCCTTCGGCAGAAACGACTTCCACCAGCCCGGCAGGTCGGTGGTGAAGCTCGGAAACAGGAAGATCAGCGACAGCAGCGCGGCTGCCGCGACCGAGGCGAGTCGCCAGGCCAGTGCGCGATTCAACCGCTAGCCCTCCTTCTTCTGGCTCTGCACGGAGCCGATCTGCGAGCGCTCGTGGCGCACCTGCACGCCCTGGGCGATCTCGAGCGTGACGCTGTCGGCGGAGACCTCGATGATGCGGCCGTACAGGCCGCCCGATGTCACCACGCGGTCGTTCTTCTTGAGAGCTTCGACCATGTCCTTGTGCTCTTTCTGACGCTTCTGCTGCGGTCGGATCAGCAGGAAGTAGAACACGCCGAACACGAGGATCAGGGCCGGCAACGGAGTCTGGAGAAAGCCCGTTTGCGGCGCGGCCTGGGCCAGCACCAGCTCGAGCGAGTTCACGGCGTTCATGCGTCGGTCTCCTGTGGGCGCCCCTGACGGTCGACGAACCCGTCGCGAAACGCGGCGTAGCGATCGTCGCGAATGGCGCTGCGGATGTCGGCCATCAGGCGCTGATAGAAGTGAATGTTGTGCAGGCTGCCCAGGATCGGGCCCAGCATCTCCTTGCGCTTGGCGAGGTGGTGCAGGTACGCGCGCGAGAAGCTCCGGCAGCAGTAGCACTCGCAGTCATCGTCCACCGGACGATCGTCGTCGGCGTGCACGGCGTTGCGCACCGACAGCGTGCCGTCTCCGGTGAACAGCGTGCCGTTGCGACCGTTGCGGGTGGGCATCACGCAGTCGAACAGGTCGTAGCCCTGGCCGGCCATCTCGACGAGGTCGAGCGGCGTGCCCATCCCCATCATGTAGCGCGGCCGGTCGGCCGGCAGCAGCCCCACCGAGAGCTCGGCCGTCGCCAGGGTGTCGGGGCGCGCCTCGCCCACCGACAGGCCTCCCACCGCGTAGCCGGGAAAGTCGAGCTCACCGATGGCATCGGCGTTGTTGCGGCGCAGGTCCTCGAACAGGCCTCCCTGCAGGATGGCGAAGAACTCGGTAGGGGTGTCGCCGGTATCTCGCTCCCGGCAGGCGCGCTGGGCGTCGCGCGTTCGACGTGCCCACGCGGCGGTGCGCGCTGCTGCGGGCGCGGCCGCGTGGCGGTCGCCGGGGTCGCCGGTCAGTACGTCGAAGGCCATGCCGATATCCACACCGAGCAAGCGCTGGATCTCAACGGCCCGCTCCGGAGTCATCTCGAACCGGGCACCATCGAGATGCGACCGGAACACCGCTCCGCTGTCCCTCACCTTCACGTGCGAGGCGAGGCTGAAGAGCTGGAAGCCCCCGCTGTCCGTGAGAATCGGCCCGTCCCAGCCCATGAACCGGTGCAGGCCACCGAGCTTACTAATGGTTTCCGCGCCCGGCCGCAACGCCAGGTGGTAGGTATTGGAGAGCACGATCTCGGTGCCGGCCTCGAGCAGCTGGACCGGGGTCAGACCGCGTACACTTCCGTACGTTCCCACCGGCATGAAGGCCGGCGTGGCTACCGCTCCGTGAGCCGTCCGAAGCCGGCCCGTGCGGGCGTCGCCCGCGGCGGCCGAGATCTCGAACTCGAGCATCGGTTACAGCACCAGCATGGCGTCGCCGTAGCTGTAGAACCGGTACCGCTCGGCCACCGCCACCCGGTACGCCTCGCGCACGAGCTCGTCGCCGCCGAACGCCAGCACCAGGCACAGCAAGGTGGAGTGCGGCAGGTGGAAGTTCGTGACCAGCGCGTCGACCGCGCGAAACGCGAAGCCGGGCCGGATGAACAGGTCGCTGTCACCATCGTGCGCGTGGACCCGGCCGCGCTCGTCGCAAGCCGTTTCCAGGGTTCGCACGGTCGTCGTGCCGATGGCCACGCGCCGCCCGCCCGCCGCGCGTGCCTCGTTGATGGCACGCGCGCAGCCGGTGCCCACGCTACAGCGCTCGGCCTGCATCGCGTGGTCGGCCGGATCGGCACGGATCGGCGAGAACGTCCCCGGTCCGACGTCCAGGGTGACGGTCGCGAACTGCGCGCCTCGCGCCCGGATCTGCGCGATCGCCTCGTCGGTGAGATGGAGACCGGCCGTGGGCGCCGCGACCGACCCCCGCCCGGCATCATCGCGCGCGAACACGGTCTGGTAGCGCTCGCGGTCGAGCCGGTCGTCCAGCGCCCGCTTGCCCCGCTCTATATACGGTGGCAGCGGCACATGACCGTGTTGCTCGAGCAGCTCGGCGACACGCTCCGACCCGAAATCGAGCCAGCACCGCCCTGCCCTGCCCACGCGCGACACCACGCAGCGAGCCGCCCCGCCCGCCAGCTCGACCGTCTGCCCCACGCGCAGAGGCTTGGAGCTGCCGGCCAGCGCAGCGACCCCACCCGCCGGCCCGCTGGCCAGCAGCAGAAGCTCCACACGACCGCCGGTGGGCTTGGTGCCGACGATGCGTGCGGGAAACACCCGCGAGTCGTTGGCGACCACGATATCGTGACCACCGATCAGCTCGGGAAACTCGGCGAAGCGCGAATGACGGATCTCGCCGTGGGCGCGGTCGACGATCATGAGACGCGCGTCCTGGCGACGCGCGGCGGGTCGCTGCGCGATCAGCTCGGGCGGCAGCGCATACTCGATCGGCCCGGACCAGAACGGCCCGGGCGGCAGCCGGCGCGCCGGATCGGTCATGCCGACCTATTCGCCCTTGGCCGTCTTGAGCTTGGCGGTCGCTTCGATCAGCGGCGACAGCAAATCGACGGGTACCGGCAACACTACCGTGGTGCTGTTCTCCGACGCGACCTCGCTCAGGGTCTGCAGAAACCGCAGCTGCACTGCGATGGGATGACTCTCCATACGATCGGACGCTTCGGCAAGGCGCGCGGACGCCTGGAACTCACCCTCGGCGTTGATCACCTTGGCACGTCGCTCGCGCTCGGCCTCGGCCTGCTTGGCCATCGCGCGCTGCATCTCCTGCGGGAGGTCGATATGCTTGACCTCGACGCTGACCACCTTGATGCCCCACGGATCGGTCTGGACGTCGAGGATCTCCTGGATCTGCTGGTTGATGCGGTCGCGCTCGGCGAGCAGGTGGTCGAGTTCGGCCTGTCCGCACACACTGCGCAACGTGGTCTGCGCGAGCTGCGACGTCGCATAGAGATAGTTCTCGACCTCGACGATGGCCTTGCTCGGATCGACGACGCGAAAGTACAGAACGGCGTTGACCTTCACCGACACGTTGTCGCGCGTGATCACGTCCTGCGACGGAACGTCCATGGCGATCGTGCGCATGTCTACCCGCTCCATGCGCTCGATGCCCGGAATGACGTAGATGATCCCCGGCCCTCGGTAGTTCACGAGCCGTCCGAGCCGCAGCACGACGGCGCGCTCGTATTCCTTCATGATCTTGATGCCGCTGAAGATCAGCGCCACGATCGCCGCGATAACGTAGATTCCAACCATTCGGCTACTCCTGTTCCTCGCTGACCCGGACGACCAGGCCGTCGACCGACTCGACCCGGACCTTGCTCCCCGCACCGATCGCCTCGCCGCTGATGGCGTTCCAGATCTCGCCGTGCACGCGCACCTTGCCGCTTCCGTGCACCTCGCCCACCGTCGTTCCGAGCTCGCCCACCAGCCCTTCCGATCCGGTCATCGCGCGTCGCCGACGGTCCTTGACGAGAAGCGTGAGGATCAGTGACACGATCGCGCCGAAGATCAGGACGGTCGCCATGACGAGAGATCTGTCCACGACTAGCTGCGACTCGGGCGTATAGAGAAACAGGGAGCCGAGGGTTAGCGCAACCACGCCCCCGAAGCCGAGTATCCCGAAGCTCGGCATGAACATCTCCGCGAGCAGGAACGCCATGCCCAGCAGAAGCAGCAAGACGCCCGTGGAGCTCACCGGTAGCACCTGCATGGCGAGCAACGCCAGCAGCAGGCAGATCGCGCCCACGACCCCGGGGAAGATCGTCCCCGGGTTCGAGAACTCCATGTACAGCCCGAGCATGCCGCCCATCATGAGCAGGTAGGCGATGTTCGGGTGCGTGATGAGCGCCAGCACACGCTGACGAAACGTCATCGGGATCTCGACCACCACCGGCGATCCGCTCGCCCCCAGCGCTGCCGAGAAATCGAGCTCGCGCTCCTCCCCGTCGATGTCGACCGTCAGGCCGCCGGCCTTCTCGAGGATCTCGGCTATGTCCGCCGCGACGAAATCGACGACATTGGATTCGGCCGCCTCGGTCTCCGTGATCGAGACGCTCTCGCGCACAGCCTTCTCGGCCCACTCCACGTTGCGGCCACGCCGTTCGGCGATCGACTCGACGAACGACACGGCGAAGTTCTCGACCTTCTTGCCCATGTCACCCTCGATGTCGCCGCCCTGCCCCGTTACCGGATGGGCCGCGCCGATGGTCGTGCCGGGCGCCATGGCCGCGACATGACCCGCCAGGGTGATGAACACGCCGGCCGAGGTCGCACTGCCGCCGCCCGGCGCCACGTAGACGATGACGGGCAGCGGCGCGCCGAGGATGTTCTGGACGATGTCCTTGGTGGAATCGAGCAGGCCGCCCGGCGTGTCGAGCTTGATGATCAGGGCCGCCGCGTCGTTCTCGGCGGCGGTCTCGATCGCCGATTCGATGTAGTCGGAGGTGGCGGGGCTGATCACGCCGTCGATGACGATCAGGTAGACGCTGCTGGAGGAGGCGTGCAGCCCGACCGCGACGAGCAAGAACGCGAGCGCCGCCACGGCGATCGCGATCATCGGGCCGGCCGAGCGCAGCGCCCTCGTCAACGGCTCACCTCAGCTCTTGCCCGGCGGCACAGGGATGGCGAGCCGCTCCATGACGAGCTTGATGTCACCCCACACGACCTTCTTGTCGCTCGGAGTGCGCAGAAGGTAGGCCGGGTGATAGGTCGCCATGACGGGCACGCCCTGGTACTCGTGCCACTGCCCGCGCTGCTTCGAGATCGGCGTTCGGTTCTTCAGCAGCACCTGCGTCGCGAGTCGACCCAAGGTGACGATGACGCGCGGACGGATGATGGCGATCTGGCGGTGCAGGAACGGCTCGCAAGACACGATCTCGTCGGGCTCGGGGTCGCGATTCTTGGGCGGACGGCACTTGACGATGTTGGCGATGTACACGTCGTCGCGCGACAGGCCCATCCCCTTCGTGATGATGTCGGTGAGCAGCTGGCCGGCGCGCCCGATGAACGGAACGCCCTGCTCGTCCTCGTCGCGTCCGGGCCCCTCGCCCACGAACATGAGCTCGGCCTTCGAGCTGCCGACCCCGAACACGATGTTCGTCCGACCGCCCGCGAGCTTGCAGCGCTCGCAGTCGCCGAGCACGTCGCGCAGGACTTTCAGCGTGGAGGCGTCGCGCACCTCGTCGTCTCCGACCAGCTCGGACAGCTCCTCTACCACCGGTCGCTCGCTTCCCTCGCGTTGCATGGTACGAATCGCGGCTACCGCCTCGGGCCGCGGGGCCGGCGCGAATTCGAGCCCCAGATCGACCTCGCGGGCGAGATAGGCACACGTTTGCGCCGCAATATCAGTGTCTTCGGGCATCGCTGCTGAACACCACGATTGAGACTTGCCTGCGCCCACTGTAGACTTGCCCCAGTAGGCTCGTCGACCGGGCGGGCCGGCCGGCGTAGCGTCGGAGAAATCGCCTCAGAACTCAATGCTTGCCGCCATCGGGACCATCTTGGCCGCCCTCGGAGCGGTCGTTCTCTTTCCGACCGACACCCTCGCGTGGGGTCCCGTCACACACATCGTGCACGGCAGCACGATTCTGGCGAACATTACCAGCCTCCCTGTAGCCCTTCAAGCATTGCTGCTGGCCCACCAGGAGCGCTACCTCTACGGCTGCATCGGCGCCGACATCATCCAGGCCAAGGCCTATACGCGCAGCCTCGCCACCCACTGCCACAGCTGGCCGGTGGCGTGGCAGCTCATCGACGAGGCCGAGACCGACGGCGAACGTGCGTTCGCCTGGGGCTACATGACGCACCTCGGCGCCGACATCATCTCGCACAACCACTTCGTACCCGCCAACCTGCTGCGCAGCTTCGACGCTCGCACGACGGGACACGCCTACTGGGAAGCGCGCGCCGACGGCCTGCAGGGCAAGAAGTACTGGCAGAAGGTGCGCCACGTGCTCGAGGGCAATTACGAGGACTGTGACCAGCTCGTCGAGCGCGTCATCGCCCACACCTTGTTCTCGTTCAAGACCAACAAGCGGATCTTCGACTCGCTGATGGGCATGCACAAGCTCAATCGGTGGCAAAAGCTCGTCAACACGGTCAACAGCCGCTCGAAGTACTCGCTCACGCAGGCAACCGTCGACCGTTACAACAAGGCGTGCGTGGCGTCGGCCACGGACCTGCTCGTGCATGACAAGAACTCGTGGACCCAGCGACAGGACGCCACCGGGCGCGAGGTGCTCAAGCGCGCGATCGGCCTGCGACGCAAGCTGCGTGCGCTCAAGCGCAAGGCCAAGCTGCCCAGCGGGCTCGAAAAAGAGATGGTGAGGGAGCTACTGCCCGACCTTCTCGAGCCGCCCGCGGCCGCCTGACGCCGCGTCGGCCAGCAGCCCGACCACGCGGTCGATGATCGCGTCTGCCAGCTCGTCCTTGCCCACCAGACCCGTCTCGCTCTCGTTTCCGTGCCTGTCGATCAGCACGGCCGAGTTCGTCTCGACGTCGAAGCCGCTGCCCTCGGCCGTGACGTCGTTGGCGACGATCAGGTCGAGGCGCTTGTCCCCGAGCTTCTTGCGAGCGTGCTCGCGCACGTCGTCGGTCTCGGCCGCGAAGCCCACGACCACGCGGCGGCCGCGTGCACGCGCGAGGCCGGCGAGCACGTCGTCGGTCCTCGTCAGCTCGACCGTCATTCCCGCGGCACCGTCGGTCTTCTTGATCTTGCTCGGGGCCACCGTCGTCGGCCTGTAGTCGGCGACAGCCGCGACCATCACGACGACGTTCGCCGCCGTGACCCGCTCTCGCATCGCCTCGTTCATCTCGGCCGCGCTCTCCACTGCGACGAGCTCGCAGCCGCGCGGCGGCTTGAGACTGCTCGGACCGCTCACCAGCGTCACGGTCGCGCCGCGACGACGCGCGGCGGCGGCCACCTGATAGCCCATGCGCCCGCTCGAGCGGTTCGAGATGTAGCGTACCGGGTCGAGCGCCTCGCGCGTGGGGCCCGCCGATACCAGGACGTGCTGACCCGTGAGGTCCTGCTCCGAAAGCGCCGCCGCGACCTCCGCCACGAGCTCGTCGGCGTCCGGCAGCCGGCCGGCGCCCTCGACGCCGCAGGCCAGCTCACCGCTGTCGGGCTCGACGATGCGATGCGACCACGAGCGAAGCCGTTCGATGTTCGCCACGACGGCCGGATGCGCGAGCATGCGCGTGTTCATGGCGGGTGCGACCACCACCGGCGCGGTCGTCGCCAGCAACGTCGCCGTCACGATGTCATCGGCCAGCCCCCCTGCCATGCGGCCGATGAGATCGGCGGTCGCCGGGGCCACGAGCACCACGTCGGCCTCCTCGGCGAGGCGGATGTGGCCGATCGTCGCGTCGTCGACGGCGCTCAGCAGGTCGGTCGCGACCGGCTGGCGCGACACCGCCTGCAAGGTGAGCGGCGTGATGAAGCGCGTGGCCGCGGGAGTCATCGCGACCCGCACGTGCGCGCCGGCCTCGAGAACCTGGCGGACGATCTCCGGCGTCTTGTAGGCCGCGATGCCGCCAGCCACGCACAGCAGTACTCGTCGATCGCGGAGCTCGTGCATCTTCAGCGCCGATCGGCCTGTGCCCCGGGGGCTTCCATGCGGCCGATATCACCCAAGCTTACCCCCTCGCGGACGAGGTACACAAGCCCGATCACGACCTGGGTCGAGAACTGCGTGACGTGCACGATGATCGAATAGCCGAGCGCGGTGGCTGCGGCGACGCCGTAGATCTGGCCCAGCGCGATCTTGCACGCGAACTGGAACGTGCCCACGAAGCCGGGTGCAGCCGGAGCGGCCACGGCCAGAGCGACGAGCGTCATCACCGTGATCCCGCCACCGAGAAGCGGCACGTCGATGCCCGTCATGAGGAAGCCGAGCGCGAAGCCCACTGCGATGAGAATCCAGATGTAGAACGACCACGCGACCGCGCGCAGCAACACGGCCGCGTTGCCGATCGTCGCCAGGCCGTCGAGGAACACGTGCTCCATGTGGACGATGCGCTCAGCCATGGCCGCGGGCAGCACGCCCCAGGCACGATCGATGATCGGCAGCAGGCGCGCGCGCTGGAAGTGCACGGCGACCAGCGTCGCAACCGCCACCAGCATGATAGCGCCGGCACTCCACAAGGCGGCCGTCACCTCGGGGGGGACCGACGAGGCGCTCACCACCCACATCGCGAAGCAGACCAGCGCGAACAGGTCGAGGAGCCGCTCGAGCACAGCAGTGGCCAGCACCGTGGCCAGCGCGATCCCGGTACGCCGGCTGAGCAGCAGCGGTCGGGCGATCTCGCCGGCACGCAGCGGCAGCAGCATGTTGGCCATGAAGCCGATCGCGTTGGCCGAGAAGATCGGCCCCATCGGCAGCTCGGATCCGGTGGCCTGCGTCAACAGCAACCGCCATCGCTGCGAACGCACGTAGAGCACGTAGATGCCCACGATCACCATCGCCGGCACCCAGCGGTAGTCGGCCGTCGCGAAGCTACGGCCGACCTCGGGCCAGTCCACGCCGCGTACGGCGATGTACAGGAACAGTGCCGACAGCCCGACCCCGATCGAGATCTGCAGCCAGCGGCGACTCGCGCCGGAAAGCTTCACGGGGTCGACGTCGTCCGCCGCGGCTCAGGTTCTGAAACGCGAGGGAGGAGGATCGGGAATGTCCGTGTCGGGATGAAGCTGCTTGGCGCGCTCCAGCAACGCGTCCTCGGTTTCGGGAATGTCCGGATCGGGAATGCAGCAGTCGACGGGACAGACGGCAGCGCATTGCTCCTGGTCGAAGAACCCGACGCACTCGGTGCACTTGCGTGGAACGATATAATAGATGTCTTCGGAGATCGCGTCGCTGGTCTCACCGTCCATGTCCCACTCGACGCCACCTTCGTAAATCGCCGTGTTCGGGCATTCCGGCTCGCAGGCACCGCAGTTGATGCACTCCTCGGTGATGATCGTCGCCATGGGGTCTTCTCCTACCCTCCGAACGCGGCCGAGGTTGCCACACCCAGGACATCTAGTAAAGCCGCTCCGCCTTGACATGACTGGCGGTTTCGCAGCACCTTCTTGCCTGTCGACAGTGACCATCGCAGCTCGAAAAGCCAGCAGCATCTCCCACGGAATCGAGCTCGTCGGTGACGAGCTCGACCGCGTCGAACAGCGCATCGCCGACGTCATTCGTTCGCGCGAATCGCGCCTGACGCGCATCTCCGACTACCTGATCAACGCCGGCGGCAAGCGCGTGCGACCGGCCGTGTCGATGCTCGTGTTCCGGGCCTGCGGCGGCAAGGACATCACCGACATGGTCGACCTGTCGGTCTCGCTCGAGCTGATTCACACCGCCACGTTGCTGCACGACGACATCATCGATTCGAACGACACGCGCCGCGGCCAGGCTGCCTCGCCCGTCCGCTTCGGCGTGGCCGACACGCTCGTCACCGGAGACTTCCTGTTCAGCCGCGCGTTCGAGGTGTGCGGACGGTTCGAGCCGCAGATCGTCGCGTGGGCCGCAGGCGCCTGCATCCAGCTCACCGAGGGCGAGATCATGCAGGGCAGGTTTCGCCACAACACCGAGGTCAGCGAGCAGGACTACCTGGAGATCATCAGCCGCAAGACGGCGTCGCTGTTCGCCGCCGGCGCACGCATCGCCGCCCACCTGGCCGGCATGAGCGAGCGCGACGTCGACCGTATGGACGCGTGCGGCCGCGCCATCGGCGTGGCGTTCCAGATGATCGACGACGTGCTGGACGTGGAAGGCGACGCGACCAGGACAGGCAAGCGAGTAGGAACTGATCTTCGCGACGGGAACCCGTCGCTACCGGTCGTGTGGGGGCTCGAGCTGCCCGCGGTGCGCGCGGCGTTCACGTCCGACGACGTGACGGACGAGGCCGTCGACGCTGCGATCGCCGAGCTGCAAGCGGCGGGCGTGCCCCAGCGAGTTCGCGCCGGCGCGATCGAGCACGCGGCGGTTGCCGAAGAGGCGCTGGCGACGCTGCCCCCCTCCCCGTATCGCGACGCTCTCGCGCGCTTCATCGCCGAGCTCGTCGACCGCGACCTCTGATCGATCCCCGACCGGCCTCGCAGCCGTCACTCCACTGCCAGCGGCCTCCTTTTCAGCAGCACCAGCAGCCCCGACCGCGTCGAGGGCCGCAACACTAGCATCGCGACCGAGAGTCCGAAGTAGATCCAGACGAACGCCATGCGCACCGCCGGATCGGGAAGCGCGAGCTGGATGAGGAACAGGACCATGAGCGCGATGGCCTCGCGCATTCCGAAGCTCATGTCCACGAGAACCACGATCGCGAACAGCGACTGTGCCGACGTGAGCAGGATCTCCTGGCGCGTGCGGTCGCCGAGCACCATCGGCTCGGCAGCCCCCAGCGACAGCGCGTAAGCCAGCGGCAGCATGCCGATGAGCAGCGTCCACTGGTTGACCTTCGACGATACCAGGGCCGAGAACCCGGTGGTCGGCTTCAGGCGCACGGCGAACAGGATCGCGACGATGAACTCCGGCGATTCCGACGCCAGCGGCGCGATCCACTGCACCAGCAGGAACTCGTCGACACCGAACTCGGCGCCCACCCCGAGCAGCGCCTCGGCGAACGGCTCGGCGGCGATGAAGATGGTGCCGCCGGCAACGGCGAACAGCGCCAGCGTGGCCGTGCGGCGCCACACCGTCGGCAGGCCGGCGATGCGCTCGGCCACACCCTCCAGCTCGGGCTCCTCCATGCCCGCACGGGCGGCGGCGATCATGTACGCGACGAACAGCGCGATGAGCACCACGCTGTCCACCGCGCTCAGCGTCCCCTTGAGCGGAATCGCCAGCGAGTAGACCGTGGCGAGAAGGAGGTAGTAGAGCTCGTTGCGCTGCTGGGGAAGCAGGTCGATGTGACGGACACGCGACTTCCACGCGTACGCGAACACTACGACGGGCCACCCCAGACCGATCAGGATCCTGTTTGCGCCGGTCATGTTCGCGGCCGCGTACTGGATGTAGACCGGGTCCTTGCCCGCCTGCCACGCGAAGTACACGTCGACGGCGTACTCCGGGAGCACCGCGATCAGGGCGAGGAACGCCAGCGAGAGCGCTTCGGGGATGTCGAGCTGGGCGGCCTCGGCTGCCCACGACAGGGCAAACGCCGCGCCGAAGATGCCGATGCCGGCCGACAGGGCGACGACCAGGGGAAGCGGGTGGACGAACAGGTAGTGCAGAGCCGCCCACTGACCCATCAGGGCCAGCGCCAGGGCGACCGCACCCGCGCTACTCAACCACTCTTGCCGACCGCTCACGAGCCCTGGTGGGCGGGACTGTAGCGGAACCGGCCGAGCAGCGAAAACGCGTGCGGGTCGAGGCGAGAAGCGGCGTCAGTCGCCGAGAATCGAGTAATTCCCGACGACCAGGCTCGCGACCGCGATCGAGATGAGGACGAGGTCGGGGTTCACTGTGCGTATCGAGAGGACGTGCCGGCTCAGGACGGCAGCTCTCGCTCCTGGCGGTTGGCTTCCCAGACCGCGCGCAGGATTCGCTCGAGCACGATGAACTCCTCGTTCATCGCGACCAGTGACTCCACGGCGTCGGTGAGGCCGTCGGTCTGCAGGGCTGCCTCCTCCTGCTCCGGGTCGCACAGCACGGCCATCTGGCGAGCGGCGGACAGAAGCCCGTCGGAAGCACGCCTGACGTGCAGTGCAATCTGGGTGAAGGTGTCGTCGTCTATGATCATCCGGGTTCCTCTTTGTGGACGTTGTCGCTCGATGGAGCCGTCTACAGAGGCAAGTTGGGTGCCAAGCCGGTCACCGAAGGGCACCGCCTTGTGCTGCCCTATGTCGGGCGCGGGCGCGCTCTTTTTTGAACGGAGAAAAGACTGGCTTTCCGGATGCCGTCACTATCGTGATCGTCGTAGTTTTTTAGACCCCGCAACCCACCCGCCTTGCGCTCTCGCAAGGCCGGCGTGGGGCCAGTGCACGCATTCGTTCGTGCGCGTGTGCGACCGGCGCACCAGGCAGTGCAGCAGTGCACTCTCCGAGCCGCGCCGTGTGAGCGTCGGTGCGATGACGGTGGGGCAGGATTGCGCAGCGCGAGCCGCAAGCTGGCGAGCTGGCGAGCGGCGAGAGACCTCGGTGGCCGGGCGAATCTACTTCACGCCGACGGCATCGAGCCCGTACCGCTCGATTTTCCGGTACAGCGTCGTGCGTCCGATCCCGAGCGCGCGTGCTGCCTCCGAAAGGTTGCCGTGACAGCGCTCGAGCGCGAGCGCGACGTGGCGTCGCTCGACGTCACGCAGCGGCAACAGCTCGGCCTCGGATCCGTGCGCGAGCGCAGTGCCGAGATCGACCGCGGCCGCGACCTCGTGTCCGTGCCCACGAACGTAGGCGGACAGGTCGTTCGCCGTCAGAACCTCGCCTTCCAGACCGATGGTCGCGCGTCGGATCACGTTCTCGAGCTCGCGCGCGTTGCCCGGCCAGTCGTATCCCACCAGCAGCTCCATGGCGTCGCGGCTCACGGCCGGGCACGGACGCTCCTCGGCGCGCGCGGCCAGCTCGACGAAGTGCTGCACCAGCGGCGGGATGTCCTCCTCGCGCTCGCGCAGCGGTGCGACGTAGATGGGACAGACGCTCAGGCGATAGTACAGATCGGCTCGAAACCGACCAGCCTCGACCTCTTCGGCGAGGTTGCGGTTGGTGGCGGCGACGACGCGCACGTCGACCGGCACCGCCTGGTTGCCGCCCAGACGCTCCACCCGCCGGTTCTGCAGCACGCGCAGCAGCTTCGCCTGCGACGACAGGTCGAGCTCACCGACCTCGTCGAGAAACAGCGTGCCGCCGTTGGCGGCCTCGATCTTGCCCACGCGGCGCCCGTTGGCACCGGTGAAGGCCTCGCTCTCGTGGCCGAACAGCTCGTTCTCGAGGAGCTCGGCCGGGATGGCAGCGCAGTTCACCTCGACGAACGTCTGCTCGCGACGTGCCCCCTCGCTGTGAAGGGCGCGCGCGACGAGCTCCTTGCCCACGCCGGTCTCGCCCTGGATGAGCACCGTGGCCGAGCTGCGCGCCAGCTTGCGCAGGCTTACGAACAGCTGTCGCATGCTGCTCGAGCAGCCGATGATGCGTGCGAAAGGCTCGCCGCTGGCGAGCACGTCCTCGAGATGGCTCACACGGCGGCCGAGGTGCGTCAGGCGCAGGGCGTTGCGCAGCGCGGCCTGCAGACGTTCGGGCACGAACGGCTTCGTGACGAAGTCGTGCGCACCGCGGCGCATCGCCTCGACGGCGTTCTCGATCGATCCGCTGCCGCTGACGACCACCACAGGCACCTCGGAGTGCTCGGCCTTGATGGCCGCGAGGACGTCGATGCCGCTGGCGTCGGGCAGCCCCAGGTCGAGGAGCACCGCGGCCGGCGGATGGGCGAGCGCCGACGCGATGCCTGCACCGCCGCTGTCGCACTCCTCGATCGCGTCGACCAGCTTTCGCACCGCAAGACGAATCACGCGCCGTACGTCGGGCTCGTCATCGATGATGAGCAGGCGGGTCGAGCAATCGCTGGAAGCGGCCATGGTGACGACGCGACGAACGCGACGAAGCTGTACCGAAGCAATACACGTGCCCGAAAACGCACCGCCGCGCGCACACGTAACAACTCGTTTTTACACGGTTCTCATGCGACTCGGGCCCGCCCTCGCGTCACTTTTTCAACGCCGGAGGCAATCCGGTACAGAGGGCGCGGGAGGAAAAGCGATGATCGAGATCGACACCGGCCTGGGAGGCAGCTCCATCGAGGAGATCGCGCGCGCCGCGCGCTGTGCCGAGGAGCTAGGCTTCTCGGGGCTGATGACCGCCGAGGCCTCGCACGAGCCCTACCTGCCGCTCATGGTGGCCGCCGAGCATACCGAGCGGGCAGCGCTCCTCACCGGCATCGCCGTCGCCTTCCCGCGCAGCCCGATGATCACCGCCTACACCGCCTGGGATCTGCAGCGCTACTCGCGCGGCCGCTTCCTGCTCGGCCTGGGCACGCAGGTCAAGGGCCACAACGAGCGCCGCTTCAGCGTCGCATGGGAGCGACCCGGCCCGCGCCTGCGCGAGCTGGTGCTGGCGCTGCGGGCCATCTGGGACTGCTGGCAGAATCGCGGGCCCCTCGACTTCCAGGGCGAGTTCTACCGCTTCGACCTGATGACCCCGTTCTTCGATCCCGGCCCGATCGAGCACCCTCACGTGCCGATCTGGATCGCGGGCGTGAACCGCTACATGTGCCGTCTGGCCGGCGAGCTCTGCGACGGCTTCCACGTTCACCCCATGCACACGCCGAAGTACGTGCGCGAGTTCGTCAAGCCGCTGATCGCCGACGGTGCCGCCCGTTCCGGCCGCGATCCGGACGCGGTGAAGCTGGCCAGCTCGTGTTTCGTGGTGTGCGGCGACAGCGACGAGGAGCTCGACGCCGCCGGTGCGGTCGTCAAGCAGCAGATATCGTTCTACGCATCGACGCGCACGTACGCGCCGATTCTCGCCACGCACGGCTGGGAGGAGGTGAGCCCGCGCCTCAACGAACTGTCACGCAAGGGCAAGTGGCAGGAGATGGCCGACCTGATCACCGACGAGATGCTGGCCGAGTTCGCGGTTATCGGACGCCGGGACGAGATCGGCCCCCTGCTCGCCCGCAAGTACGAAGGACTCCTCGACCGCGTCGGGCTCTATCTGCCGTTCAGCCCCGGCACCGACGACGACTGGTGGCAACAGATCGTTCGTTCGATCAAGGGGTGAACGTACGGACGTACGTGGCGAAGCCCTTTTCCTTGAGGGTGACAGCGCGGCCGTCGGCCTCGGCCTTGCTGGCGAAGTTGCCGCTCAGCACGCGGTAGACGTGGCCGCCGGCGAACGGCGCCTCGATGATCTGGCCGTCGTCGAAGCCGCTGTCGGCCTTGTCGAGCAGTGCCTGCGCGTTCGCGCGAGCCTTGAACGCGCCGAGCTGTACGGTGTAGCGGCGCACGGATGCGGCCGCCACGCTCGTGGAGGCCGGCGCACGGGCGACGATCGGCGCCGGCTTCGGGGTCGGGGTCGGCTGCGCGACGACGGGCGTCTCCCTTGTGGCGGGTGTGGCGGGTGCGGCGGGCGCAGCCGGCGCGGGCGCGGCGGCTGCCGGCTCCGCCGTTGAGGCAGGGGCCGGCTGGGCGGCCGGGGGCGCAAACGCGACCGGCGGGCCGAACCTCGGTGGGGGTGCAGCGGCCGGTGCGGGTGCGTTCGGTCGTGCGACCTGCGCCGGCGAGACCGGGGTCACCGGTCGCGACGGCGTACGCGGCTGCCGACCCGTGGCGGCCGGCTTCGTCGCCGGCACCTCGGATCGGTTCGCGGGCCGGGCGTCGACGCGTGCCGGAGCTGCCCTCGGCGTTGCCGGCGCTGCGGGTGTGACCGCGGCGGCCGTGCTCGCACGCGGCGTCCGTCGCACGATCAGCTTGGGAGCAGAGACGGGCTTGGACGGCAGCACGCTGCGCGCCTCCTCGCCGCCACCGGTCGCGGCACGCGCATCCGCCGCATCGCTCCGGTCACCGCGCTCGCCGCCCGACTTCGCTGCAGCAGCGGGCGGCTTCGGCGCAACCCGCACAGGCTCGGCGGCCGGCGTCCTCAATGCGATATCGTCGATCGCGGAACGCGGCGCGGTGGACTCCATCGTCATCGCGAACGCGAACAGCACGGCGATCAGCCCGCCGGCGGCCAGGAACAGCGACCGACGACGCTGATACAGCTCCCGCAGTCGTGCCATGGTACCCGCGGACTTCGCGGCGTCGGCGTGCCGGGTCCCGGAGCGGCGCTTACGACGACGCCTGGGCGGCTCGCTCGGATCGTCACCGTCGTCGCCGTCCTCCTCGCCGAACACGTAGGCAGGCGGCTCGCCGTCCGGCTCGGTGTCGGCGCCGTTACTCGGACGGCGCGGCGCGACGGCCGTGCCGGGAACGGCGGCACTGTCATCGGTGACGTCGGCCGCACCGGGACCTGCACCGGAGCACGCGAGCTCCACCGTCTGCACGTCGACCGGCGCGTCACCCCCGCGCTCCGCGCGCTCGAGAGCGGCCGAGCAGATGTCGTCGATGCGTGCCGGGTTGCCGCCGGCGCGGTGAACGATCACGCGCAGCGCCTCGGGGGTGAACAGGTCGTCGACGACGCCGCCCACCTTCGCCACGCGCCCGGCGATGTAACGAAACGAGTCCTCTGGCCCGATCGCATCGACGCGACACACCTGTACGAGATGCTTGAGGATGGAACGGTCGTTTGCCGCGTTCATCCGGTCGAGCAGCTCCGAGCGTCCCACCAGCACCACGTGCAGGCGGGTCGGCTCGGCGGGATCGTCTCCGAACAGCTTGCCGATGCGCTCGATCGTCTTGGCGGGCAGCTCGTGGGCGTCGTCGATCACGACCAGGGTCACGCGTTCGTGTTCGGCGTGTGCGCGCCCCAGCGAGCGCAGCGACTCGAGCAGCGCGGTCTCGTCGCCGGCCGGCGGTGCGCTGCCGCCGAGCTGCTCGATGCTCTCGGTCAGAAGATGCCGCAGCCCCGGTCCCGACGACGGTAGAAACGCGATCGCGCACGTGTCGCGTCGTGCATCGGCGAAGCCCTTCATGAGGCGCGTCTTGCCGGCCCCCGCCTCGCCGATCACCAGGGTGATGCCGTGCGGGGCCTTCAGGCCCGCCTCGAGCTCGGTCACCAGCGAGCCGTACGCGTCGAGGAAACGCCCGTCGCCGGAGTCCGGCGACTGCGCGTCGCAAGCGAAGGGGTGGCCTTCGAGGCCGAAGAAAGACGGGTTCATCCGCTCATCCGCTCTTCCGTTTGCACTCCCACTACCGTCCCGCGGGAGCGCGGATTGCCCAAGCAGTCGTGTGCGTAACGGTATCACACGCCTGTCGGGGTTCAAGAAACTTATGCCGTTCTCAGGCCCCCGCAGCGCAGGCCCGCTGTAGAAACGCCCCGAACAGGTGAATGGGGTCCGCGCGGCTGCTCTTCAGGCGCAGATCGATGCTCAGGAGCTCCCGGTGCAGGCCCACCAGCTCGGCCGGCTTGAAAGCGGCCGCGCCCTGGAAAGCGTAAAACGCACGAAATCCAGTCTTGAAGTGCTCACGCGCCGCCTCCGGCAGCTTCGGGAAGTAGTCGCGGGCGAACGCGCCGGCGTTGCGCAGGGCCGTGGGCGGCAGGCCGGCGACCAGCCGCGAGGCCTCGATCAGGTTGGCGAGGTGGGTGGCCAGCGTCGCCAGCAGTCGCAGTGGCGGCTCGCCCTGCCCGACCAGCTTCTCGATCACACGCTGGGCGCTGCCCGCGTCGCGCGCGCTGATCGCGCCGGTCAGGTCGTACACCCAGGCCTGGGCCTGATCTCGCATGTGAGTCCGCACTAGCTTGTCGGTCACCGTGGCGTCCGCGTCGCACGCCACGCACAGCTTGTCGACCTCCTGGGCGAGCTGGCCGACGTCGGACCCAGCGCGACCGGCGATGAGCGCGAGCGTACGCCTGGTCGGAACCGTGAGGCCGCTGGCCTTGATCCGGGCCGCCACGAAGTCGACTGCCTGCTCTTCCTTCAAGCGGCCCTGACGGTCCACCTCCAGCGCCAGGTCGGTCACGGTCGCGTGCGAGCTGAACCACTTGTACAGACGGCTGCGCTTGTCCAGGTGCGACGCGGACGCCACGATTGCACTGTCGGGAGACAGCCCTGGCCCGCTCTTGCCTGCAAGAAAGTCGAGAAAGCGCGACGCGGCCTCGGCCGGCTCGGCGGTCATGCCGCGGACCCACACGCACCTGCCGGTACTGAACATTCCGACCTGCGACAGGTGCTCGATGGTGCGATCGAGGCAGTCCTCGCCGGCGCGCACGATCTCCAGATCCACCTGCTGCCGCTCGCGCGGGATGAGCACATCGATGGCGCGGCGCACCTCGGGGTCGGTGACCACCGGATCGCCGAGGAACAGGAGCACGCGCTCGGACTTTCCCGCCCCCTCGCTCTTCTTGCGCGTGCTCACGACGGCTCCGCCGCGGCTCGCTCGTCACGAACGGCGACCCAGTCGCCTTCCGCGCTCGCCAGCAACCGGCCGCGCTCATCGCTGAGCGTCGACTGCAGCCTCACATCGCGGTCGCGGGCTTCCAGTACCGTGCCCCGCAGCTCCAGGCCGCGCTCGACCGTCACGGGGCGCCGGTACACGACGTTGAGGCCGCGCGTGACGCCGTGACGACCGACGATGTGGTACATGGCCCAGCCCATGGCCTCGTCGAGCAAGGTGGCGACCACGCCGCCGTGGGCGAACTCGCGGTAGCCGACGTAGTCGCGCGCGAGCACGGTCCGGGCCACCACAGAGTCGCCGTCACGTGAGAACTCCAGCTTGAGGCCGATCGCGTTGGCCGGACCGCAACCGAAGCAGCCGTCGAAGGCCTTGCGGGCCAGCGGCAGCTTCTCGCCCGCCGAGGGGTCTTCCGACATGGGGCCCGGATAGCGATTGCGGGGCGGTCGTTCAAGCCGAGCGCGCGCAGCCCGCCCGGGAGCTCACCACGTGCGGGTTTCGCCGATCTTCAGCACCCAGTCGCGCTCGGGCCCGCGGCCGGCGCGCTCCGAGGCGGCGACGAACCGCCGCGGTGGCTCGTCGAATCGCTCGTCGCTGAGCACGAACGTGCCGTGGTGAATCGCGACGGTGCTGCGGGCACCGACCGCGACCGCGGCCTCGATGGCCTCGTCGGGATCGGTATGAGCCGGCGCCATCATCTCCACCGGCAGGTAGGCGCCGATGGGAACCGCGGCCAGGTCGAACGGGCCGAGCCGCTCGCCGATCTGCTCGAATCCGTCGAACATCCCGGTGTCGCCGGCGAAGTAAAACCTTCGCTCGTCCGAGGTCACGGCCCAGCCGCTCCACAGCGACGCGTTCATGTCGAACAGGCCGCGCCGGCTCCAGTGCCGCGCCGGCACGCAGTGAACCGTCACTCCGGCCACCTCGTGTCGCTCCCACCAGTCCATCTCGATCACTCTCTCGATTCCGTGCCGTCGCAGCGTCGCGGCGTTGTCGAGCGGCGTGAAGAACGGGGTGGTGTTGCCGGACCTCTGCGCCAGCACCGCGAGCGTCGGCAGGTCCATGTGGTCGTAGTGGTTGTGCGAGATCAGCACGAAGTCGATCGGCGGCAGGTCGTCGAGCGCGAGGCCCGGTTCCACCAGGCGCCGCGGCCCCATCGGTACCGGGCTCGCGTACTGCGACCAGATCGGGTCGGTGAGGAACGTGGCGCCCCCCATCTGCACCAGCAACGTCGAGTGGCCGACCCAGGTGACCGACGGCGAGCTGTGCTCGGCGTTGTGGCGCAGGAAGCTGCCGTCGTTCGCCACCCTGCCGGGCACCATGTCGGTGGGCGGATTCAGGTACCCGACCGCGCGGCGCAGGAAAAACGGCAACGTGACGGCCACCGACGGCATCGCGTGCGCCCCGAGGCCCGGGTTCGTGAAACCGTTACTGGCGTGGTGTGCCGGCACGTCCGAAGGCCCCGAGCCGGCGCGCGCGTCGGCGACCAGCGCGGCCACGATGACCAGCACGATGCTTCCTGTCAGCAGCCCGGCGCGCATGCCGGGAGCCGACCATAGGAGCCCGGACGACCCCCGTCAACGCGCCGCGGCGCGCGGCTGCGCAGGCCCGGCAGGGGCCCATGTCGCTTGGCGCCGGCGACTAGAACGTGTTTCAATCGCCGGCCGTGGACGAGCGCGCGCGCCGTATAGTCGAGACAGCCGTCGAGCTCGCCGAGAAAGGCGGTTTCGAGGCCGTGCGCCTGCGCGATGTGGCCGCCTACTCGGGCGTGGCGCTCGGCACCCTGTACCGCCACTTCCGCAGCAAGGAGGACCTGCTGGTCGCCGCGCTCGCCGATCAGGTCGGCCAGCTCGAGGCCCGCATGACCGCCCATCCCGCCGACGGACCGAGCGCGAACGAGCGCGTGTGCTCGTTCTTCGCGACCGCCACGCTCGGGCTGTGCGGCAAGCCGATGCTCGCCAAGGCCATGCTGCGGGCGATGTCGTCGGGACAGCCCGAGCTCACCGAGAAGGTCGCCTCGTTTCACGGGCGGATCTCACAGCTGGTCGCCGCCGCGCTGCGCGGCAACGGCGGCCTGACGACCCCGGGCCCGGCCGACAACGGCGTCGGGCTGGTCCTGCAGGCCGTGTGGTTCACCTCGCTGGTGGGCTGGGGCGGAGGACTGCACGACCGCAGCACGGTGATCGAGCAGGTGCGCGAGGCGGCCGAGCTGATCCTGGACAGCTAGCCCTGCGAGGAAGAGCCGGTGGGCGCGTCGTCGGCGGCACCACTCCCTTGCCGGCTCCCACGTCGCGCGCCGGCGTCGCCGTTGGTGGCCGGATCGGCATCCGGCCCGGAGGACTGATCGGCGCCCGCCGCCGCGACCAGCTCGGCGAACGAGGTCTGCAGCGCCTCGACGAAGTCGTGGAGGTCGGGCACCAGGTCCCAGTCGGAGTTGAACCCCCAGCACAGCTTGCCGTCGTAGCTGAACAGGGCGACGCCGAGCGCCTGGTTGACGAACAGCGGCACCAGCGGGAACGCCTCGGCGAGACGCGCGCCGAGCATGTAGAGCGGGAGCTGCGGCCCGGGAACGTTCGTCACGATCATGTTGTAGGCGCGCGTACGCGTCGCGAGTCTTGCGCCGAGACTCAGCAGCACGGGCACGGTGAAGTCGCTCACCGCGGCCAGCACCTCGGCCCCCAGCGCCTGCTTGCTCTCCTTCACGTGCGAGGTGTTCTGGTGGATGGTGGCCATCAGCCGGTGCGGGTCGCGCTCGTCGACCGGCAGCGGGATGATCATGCCCGACACCTTGTTACCGAGACGGCCACGCTCGGACGGGTCGCGAACGCTGACCGGGCAGAACACCCGGAACTCCATCTGCTCCTGCTGCTTGCGCGTGATGCCGCGATGCTCGAGGAACCGTCCGGCCGCGCCGGCGACGATGGCCAGCACGACGTCGTTGACCGTGCCGCCCAGCGCGTTCTTCACGCGCTTGACGTCGGCCAGGTCCATCGTGATCCAGTCGAAGCGCCGGTACGAGCCCACGCTACGATTGAGCGGCGTGTCCGACGCGCCCCGCATGCCCTCGCCGAGCATTCCCGTCAGAGCCGTGGCGGCATCGCGTGCGCGCATGCATAGCTCGCGCGGCTGACTCGCGGCCTCACGCGCAAGGCCGAGCAGGTCGAGCGGCATCGTCGCACGTCGCCAGACCTCGTCGCGTAGCATCTGCAGCCCGCTCGGCGCCGGCTGCGGATTCCAGTTCGGTGGCGCGTCGAACTCGCGCTGCGCAGACGCGGACAGAAGCACACCCATGAGGTCGACGCCCGAGACACCGTCGATCATGCAATGGTGCGTCTTGCTGATCATCGCGAAGCGGTCGTCCTCCAGTCCCTCGATGATCCACAGCTCCCACAGAGGCTTACCGCGATCGAGCTTCTGCGACATGATCCTACCGGCCAGACGCTTGAGCTGACGCAGGCTGCCCGGACGCGGCAGGCTCGAATGGCGCACGTGGTAGCGGATGTTCATGTGGTCGTCGTCGACCCAGACCGGATGATTTTCGAGCGGCACGTAGGCCAGGCGCTGGCGGTAGCGCGGGATCAGGTGCAGGCGCGAGCCGATGTACTGACGGATCCGCTCGATGTCGATGCCGCCCTCGGGCGTGCGTAGCGGGCCGGCCTCGAAGAGCATGGCACCGGCGACGTGCATGTGGGTGTTGTCGCTTTCGACGTCGAGAAAGAAGCGGTCGAGTGAGGTGAATCGCTCGTAGGTAGCCATGTGGACCCGGTGCCAGATGATTACAGCACGGCTCCCGACCTGCAAACAGGAGCTGGTGCCCCGATCGAGGGCCCCTTCAGTCGATCAGGCCCGCACGCCGGCTCGCCGCGAGCGCCTCGATGGCGTCGACTCGCCGGATCGCGTCGCGCAGCTCGGCGGCGAACAGCGCGCGGCGCTGCGGCACGTCACCGTCGCCGCCGGTCACCAGGGTACGGTTGTCGGCGAGGCGCAGCGCGGTGGCGAACAGCACCTTCGACACCGACTCGGCGCTGCGCAGCCGTTTTTGCAGATGATACTGCTGCCCGAGCCCCAGACACTCGTTCAGGAACTCGTCGTCCTCGAGCGGCTGATCGTGCTCGTGTCGCTCCAGCACGTCCCCGACCACCCGGTACGACTCGAGGAAAGGCCGCAGCACCAGGTGCGCGCTGAACGGCCGGATCTTCAGCAGCAGTGAGCGCACGGCCTCGGCGTCGCCACCCAGCGACTGCTCCCAGCCACCGTCGTGCAGCGAGAGCTCGGCGTCGATCTCGGCCCGGTACTCGTCCTTGTCCGAGAAGAAGAACTCGAACTTGAGGAGGTCGCGCAGCCTCAGCGTTTCCTCCCAGAACTCCGCGGCACGATCCTCCACCGATTCCTCGCTCGCGCGCAGCAACGCGAGCTCGGCGATCGCTCCGTTCACGAAGAAGTGGATGATGGCGTTGCGATAGTATGCCGCCGCCAGATGCTGGTCGGCGCCGATCGCGTAAACGGCCTCGGGGCCGCCGGTGAAGCACGAGATCACGCCGTTCTCGACGAGCGCATCGAGCGTACGCTCCAGCGCCTGCGGATCGTCCACCGCGAGCGGCTCGCTCATCGGTAGACCGCGCCGGTCGACGTAGTCGAGCAGACCGGTGAGCACGTCGGTCGTCTCGGCCAGGGTCAGGGCGCGGTCACCGGTCGCGAGCATGGCAAGCGTGACCAGCGACGTGGGCGTGATCGGCGTCACCCGGTTGATGCGAACCGCGACGTCGAACGCGAGCTTCTGCAGCTCGATGCCGCGCTCGTCGGCGTTCGGCTCGGCGCCGGGGTCGGGCGGACCCATCGACTCGCGCAGTGAGATCGGCTCGCCGAAGCGCAGATGGATGCGACCGTAGTGGCGCCTGAGCGAGCGCAGCATGCGCAGGAACCAGCGCAAGCCCTCGGTTTCCTTCTCGCCGCCGCGCTGCTCGGCGACGTAGGAGCCCACGTCCTGGATCTGGTCGTAACCGATGGATACGGGCAGCAGGTATACGTCTTCGCTCTTGCCGCGCCGGTACGCGTCGGCCACGTAGGCCAGCATGCCGAAGCGCGGCGGCCGCAGCTTGCCCGAGCGCGAACGGCCACCCTCGATGTACCACTCGAGCGGGAAGCGCTTCTCGACGAGGTAGTCGATGTAGTGGCCCAGGACAAGCTTGTAGACCGGGTTGTTCTTGAACGTACGGCGGATGAAGAACACACCGCTGCGTCTCATCAGGGCGCCGATCGGGAAGAAGTCCATGTTGTCGCCGCCGGCGGTGTGGTTGGGCGGGTGACCGTTCTCGTACAGCGCGTACTGGAGCGCCAGGTGATCGAGGTTCGACTTGTGGCTCGGCAGGAAGACCACCGGGTAGCGCTGGGCCAGGGCGTAGATGCGCTCTAGCTGACGGCGGTCGTAGTCGAGATCCTTTCCGTATCCGCGCGTGTACATCATGCGCGCGAGCTGCGCGGACATATCGATCATGTACGGGCTGTGGGTGGCGGCGATCTCCTTGAGATAACCGCCGGCCTCGTGACCGACCTCGGCGGTGTCGCTGCCCAGCTCCCACGCCATGCGTGCCACCGTGCCCTGGAACGCCGGCCGCTCGAGGATCGCCTCCTGCACGAAGCGCGGCACCTTGTAGCGCAGACCGCGCACGCGGCGCTCGGCCCGCTCCAGCGCCAGCGCCGCCTGGCGCATCACGAACTCGGCCAGGCCGGTGGTCTCGGCCACGTCGGTCCCGCCCGCCGAGTGCCAGCGCTTGCGCAGATCGGACAGGTGCGCGGGCTCGCCGGCAATGACACAGCAACGCTCGGGATGGCGCCTCCTGGTCCACCACTGGCGAAACCGCCCCGGGTCGTATGGATCGCCGCGCACCAGGAGGCTGAACGCGTGAGCGGCGACCGAGGTCGATCCGCCCTCGGCGAGCCACGCGATCCGCAGCGGCGCCATCAGCGGGTCATCCTTCGTGGCGAGGCTGGCTTCGAGCCGGGGGTCCGGCTCGCCACCCTGGCGCGGCCTGCGCGAGGGCGGCAACGAGATCTCCTCGACGGCGCCCTCGCCCAGCCCCTCGGGCCGCTGCCGTGCAATCCACTCGCCGAGAAGCCGCCGCTCGAGACGACTCGACGCGTCGAGCAGGAAGACGATGCGCTGCCCCCCGGCGTCCGGCCATGCGGCCTGATCGATGCTTTCCGGCGTGTCGGTGGTCATGACCCTCCTTCACATACGTGATGGGCCATGCTTTGCTCAAGCGCTCGATGCGAATCGTCGTTCTCGACGGCCACACGCTAGACCCCGGCGACAACCCCTGGGACGAGATCACCGCCCTCGGCGAGCTCGTGGTTCACGCCCGGACCGACCCGAGCGATGTCGTCGCGCGCGCCCGTGGCGCCGAGATCGTCATCACCAACAAGACCCCGCTTCCGGCCGCCGTCTTCGAAGCGCTCGACGGGCTGCGGCTGGTGGCGGTGGTGGCGACCGGCTTCGACGTCGTCGACTGCACCGCGGCCGCGCGTCGCGGCGTGGCGGTCGCGAACGTCCCCGACTACGCGGCCGACTCGGTGGCCCAGCACACCATCGCGCTCCTGCTGGCCGTCTGCCAGCACGTCGCGGAGCACGACCGCGCAGTTCACGACGGGCACTGGACGAGCTGCCCGGACTTCTCGTTCTGGACGACGGCGCCGACCGAGCTGGCCGGCCGGACCATCGGCATCGTCGGGATGGGCAGCATCGGTCGGCGCGTGGCCGAGATCGCCCACGCCGTCGGCATGCATGTGCGGGCCTGCAGCAGGTCGCGACGGACGGCACCTCCGCTCGCGCGCTTCAGCTGGGCCGAGATGGACGAGGTGTTCGCGCACAGCGACGTCGTATCGCTTCACTGCCCGCTGACGCCACAGACCGCGGGCATGGTCGATGCCGCACGGCTTGCCAGCATGCGCACCGACGCCGTGCTGATCAACACCGCCCGCGGCGGCCTCGTCGACGACGCGGCGCTGGCCACGGCGCTGCATGCCGGCCACCTCGCCGGCGCCGCGCTCGACGTCGTGTCGCGCGAGCCGGTTGCCGCCGACAACCCGCTGCTGGCCGCGCCCCGCTGCATCATCACGCCGCACATGGCGTGGAGCAGCCTGGCCGCGCGCCGGCGTACCATGCGAACGACGGCCGAGAACATCCGGGCGTTCACCGCCGGGGCTCCTCGCAACCTCGTCTCGAGCGCGTGACGGCGGCCGTGCCCGAAACGATCCATGCACGCGCCGTCGTCTTCGATCTCGACGGCACCCTGCTCGACACTCTCGCCGACCTCGGCGAGTCGATGAACGAGGTGATCGCCGCCGCCGGCTTCCCACCCCACCCGCTCGGCGCCTACCGCCGCTTCGTGGGCGACGGCGTCAGGAACCTGGCGTCGCGCGCACTGCCGGCCGGCGTCCGCAACGAGACGACCATCGACCGCTGTGTCGACGAGATGCGGCGCGTGTACGGCGCGCGCTGGGACCGCAAGACCCTACCCTACGCCGGCGTGACAGAGCTGCTCGACCAGCTCACGCGGCGCCGGCTACCGCTCGCGGTGCTGTCGAACAAGCCACACGACCTGACCACCATGGTCGTGGCGCAGCTGCTGCCCCGCTGGTCGTTCGCCGCCGTGGTAGGCCAGCGCGTCGGGCGGCCCCGCAAGCCCGACCCGACCTCGGCGCTGGAGATCGCCGCCGATCTGGGCGTGGACTCCGGATCGTGCGTGTACGTCGGTGATACCGACACCGACATGAAGACCGCCGAACGGGCCGGCATGTTCGCGGTGGGCGCGTGCTGGGGGTTTCGCGATGCGGCCGAGCTCGAGGCCAGCGGCGCGCGTGCGCTCATCCGGCATCCTCGCGAGCTGCTCGAGCTGCTCGAGCCTGTCGCAACCCCCTAGGCGCGAAGACGGCCGGGAGACCGCGGCGTCGCCGGCGGTTGCACACACCATTCACCGCGAATACCCCGTGTCACGTGCCACCGCGATCGCACCCGCCCTCGCCTGCGCCGCTGCACCCGGCACGCCGTGTCGCGATGCGACGCGCCTTGCTGACATTCTATCGCACGCGGGATCGCGACCTGCCGTGGCGCAGAACGCGTAATCCGTACGCGATCTGGATCTCGGAGGTGATGCTCCAGCAGACCCGGGTCACCGTGGCCGCGCCGCGCTTCGAGCGCTTCATCGGCCGCTTCCCCGACGTCGCGGCGCTGGCCGCGGCCGGCGCCGAGCACGTCTGCGAGGAGTGGGCGGGGCTCGGCTACTACCGGCGCGCCCGCAACCTGCACCTCGCCGCCGTCACCATCGTCGACGACCACCGCGGCCGGCTTCCCCGCGAGCCGGCCCAGCTCGAGCGCTTGCCCGGGATCGGCCGGTACACGGCCGGCGCCATCGCCTCGATCGCATTCGACGTGGCCACACCGGCCGTCGACGGCAACACCACCCGCGTGCTGATGCGGCTGCTCGCGATCGCCGGCCCGGCCGCCGTGCCGGCCACCAGCGAACGCGTGTGGCACGTTGCCGCAGAGCTGGTGCGCGGGCGGCGCCCGGGCGACATCAACCAGGCGCTCATGGAGCTCGGCCAGCAAGTATGTCTCCCGACCACACCGGCGTGCGGCCAGTGCCCGCTGCGGCGCTGGTGCCGCGCGTACGAGCTCGGCGAGCCGGCGCGCTTTCCCGCCGCCGCGGCCCCGGTAGCCCGTCGGCCGCTACGCGTCGCGTTCGCATGGATCGCCGGCCGGCGCGGGCTGTGGCTCGAGCGGCGCCCGCCCGGCGGCCTGTGGGAAGGCCAGTGGCAGCTGCCCGGCGAGGAAGGGCCGCAGGCGCGCCGACGACTCGCCGAGCGCCTCGGGGTGGCGCTGGGCCGCGCGCTCGTCACGATTCCCCACGAGCTCAGCCACCGCAGCGTCACCGCGACCCTGCACGCGCCTTCGCGCTCGCCGCGACTGCGCGCCGGTGCCCACCGCCGCTCCTACCCCGAGCCCCTGTCGGCACCGCTCAGCGCGCTGGCGCGCAAGGCCATAGAGGCTTCTCCTTTCACCGGGACAGCGCTACAAGGCCCGCAGGAACGGCGCTTGAAGTGAATCGCATCCTCGACGTGACGACATCGATCCTGGCCACCGCGGCACGCCTCGCCTACGGCGAGCGCACCGGCAAGCTCGGGCCACGCCCCGAGCGCCCGCTGATCCTCTACGACTACGAGGCATGCCCGTTTTGCCGCAAGGTTCGGGAGGCGCTCACGGTCCTCGACCTCGAGGCCGAGATCTACCCCTGCCCGCGCGGCGGGCCGCGCTTTCGACCGTGGGTGGCCGAGCACGGCGGCAAGGCCCAGTTTCCCTATCTCGTCGACCCGAATACCGGCACCGAGATGTACGAGTCCGACGACATCAACCGCTACCTGTTCGCCACCTACGGCCCCGGACGCGTTCCGATCATGCTGTCAGTCCCGCTGCTGCCGGCGGTCGGCTCGTTCGTCGCCTCCTCCGCACGCCTCGGTCGTGGCGGCCGCTATCGTCCCGCCACCGCAACGGGCCAGCCGCTCGAGCTGTACAGCTACGAGGGATCGCCGTTCTGTCGCATCGTGCGCGAGGTGCTGTGCGAGCTGGAGATCCCCTACCTTCTTCACAACGTCGCGCAGCGAAGCCCGAGCCGTGAAGCGTTCATCGAACGTTCGGGCAAAATGCAGGTGCCCTACCTGGTCGACCCCAGCACCGACACCGCGATGTTCGAGTCGGCCGACATCGTGGCCTACCTCGAGGCGCAGTATGCGACGGCCTGACCCCCGGCCGCGGGCCGGTCGGCTGCGTCCGCCGCTCGCCGCGGCCGTCGCGACGACGATGTGCCTGACGAGCGCCTGCGCCACCTCGCCGCTCGGACGACGCCAGCTCGTGCTGTTTCCGGCCGGCGAGATGGCACAGATGGGCGTCGCCGCCTACGACCAGATGAAGCAGGAGACACCGCTGTCGACCGACGCGAGGTCCAGCGCCTACGTGCGCTGCGTGGCCGACGCCATCACGGCCGAGCTCGACGGCGCCGCTGCCGGCCACACCTGGGAGGTGCAGGTGTTCGCGGACGACGCGGTCAACGCCTTCGCGCTGCCGGGCGCGAAGATCGGCGTGTACGAGGGGCTGCTCGAGGTGGCGCAGAACCAGGACCAGCTCGCCACCGTCATCGGCCACGAGGTCGCACACGTGCTCGCACGCCACAGCAACGAACGCGTGTCTACGGCGTACGCCGCCGAGACCGGCGCGCAGCTGGTAGCGGTGGCAGCCGGCGCGGCAACCGGTTCGTCGCAACAAGAGCTGTACGCGATGCTCGGCCTCGGAGCGCAGGTGGGCGTGCTGCTGCCGTTCGGTCGGGCCCAGGAGAGCGAGGCCGACCTGCTGGGCCTCGACCTGATGGCGAGCGCCGGCTTCGACCCGCGCCAGAGCGTCCCGCTGTGGCACAACATGGACGCGGCCGCCGGCGGCGAGCGCCCCCCCGACTTCCTCTCCACCCATCCCGGCCCCGCAACGCGCATCGCACAGCTCGAGGGGCGGATGCCGACGGCCCTCGAGCTGCACGATGCCGCGCGCGCGGCCGGCAAGTCGCCGCGCTGCGCGCCCGGCCTATGATCCCGACCGCCGCCCGTGTACACAGGGCCGTCCGCGCGAGCACACGAACATGAACAAGCTCTTCGCCTGGCTGCAACAACGCTTCGAGCAACGCCCCTGGTGGATGAACGCGCTCATGGTGACCTGCGCGCTCATCGCCTACGTCTACATACCGTGGGACTTCTTCTTCAAGCCGGTCGCCGACGATCGCGAGGCATGGCTCGGCCTGCTGCTGCGGGGGCGCGCGGCCAAGATCACCGAGCCGCTGCACTTCGTGATCTACGCCGCCGGCGCTTACGGTTTCTGGCACATGAAGTCGTGGATGTGGCCGTGGGCCGCCATCTACACGGCAACCGTCGCGTTCGGCGCGGTCGTGTGGCCGCTCGGCGCGGTCGGCGGCCTCACCGGCGTGCTGATCGCGCTGGCCAGCGCGACGCCCGTCGCGATCGTAGCCTACGCGCTGTGGGATGCACGCTACCTGTTCGAGCCGCAGTCGCTCGCGCTGCGCAAGCGCTACGGCGACTGGGCGCTCATCACCGGCGCGTCGGCGGGGCTCGGCGCCGAGTTCGCACGTGCGCTGGCGCGCGAGGGCGTCAGCTGCGTCCTCACAGCGCGGCGTGAGGATCGGCTCACCGAGCTGGCCGCCGATCTCGAAAACCGTCACGGCATCGAGACCCGGGTGATCGCCTGCGATCTCGCCGCGCCCGACGGCCCCGACGAGCTCGCCGCGGCCGTGGCCGACATCGATCTCGGCATCGTCGTGAACAACGCCGGAGCCGGCTATGCCGGCCGCTTCGACAAGCAGGATGCCGGGCGGCTGCGGCAGATGATCGACCTGAACTGCACCGCCCCCGTGGTCCTCACGCACCGCCTGCTGCCCGCGATGATCGAGCGCGGACGCGGCGCGATCCTGGTCGTGGCCTCCGTGGCCGGGCGCCAGCCCATCGCCCTGCACGGCGTATACTCCGCCACCAAGGCGTTCGACCTGCTGTTCGGCGAGTCCCTGTGGGTGGAGATGCGCGACCGCGGCATCGACGTCACCGTGCTCATGCCCGGCCCGGTCGCGACCGAGTTCGAGGCCGTCGCCGGCGAGACGCGCCCCGACCACGGCGAGGACGAGCACGCGGACCACGCCGTCGAGGCCGCGCTGGCCGCGCTCGGCCGGCAGCCTTCGGTGGTGTCAGGCACCTGGATGAACTGGGCCCGCGCCAACGCCAACCGCTTCCTGCCGCGGGCCGTCATGGCCTGCCTCGCCGGCGACTTCATGGCGCGGCAGACGCCCTCCGACATGCGCTAGTCGCCGGGCGAACATGCACTACGCCCTGGAGGGCATGCGCTGATCGCTAGGCATTCTCGCCGCGCCGTGCTTCGATCGGTCGCGCGGGGACGCAGGAGGGAGTGCCATGCCGTGGTGGGGATGGATCGTCGTCGGCGTCGTGCTGCTCGGCGCGGAGACGATCGTATCGACCGAGTTCTACCTGGCGATACTGGGCGTCGCCGCCGTGCTGGTCGGCGCCGTCCTGCTTGCCGGAGTCGTGCCGCCGGTGTGGGCCCAGTGGCTGCTGTTCGGCGTGCTCTCGGTCGGGCTGACCGTCTCGTTCCGTCGCCGCTTCTGGGGCCGGCTCACGCACACGGATACCACCATCGAGGATTCACTGATCGGTGAGCTCGTGTGTGTCAGCGAGCCGGTCGCCCCCGGCCAGCGCGGCAGCGGCGAGCTGCGCGGCTCCGTGTGGAACGTCGAGAACATCGGCGGCTCGACCATCGACGCCGGCCGGCAGGTGCGCGTGCTGCGCGTCGACGGCCTGGTGCTGAAGATCTCGAACGACGACTGACGGCAACGCCGCAGGCGCCACGAAGGAGAAGCACGTGGAAGCACTATTCGCCGTACTGTTCATCGTCGGCCTGGTCATTCTGGTGGTCGCCAAGAGCGCCACGATCGTGCCCCAGCAGAACGCGTTCGTCGTCGAGAACCTCGGCAAGTACAGCCGTACGTTGCGGGCGGGGTTTCACCTGCTGGTGCCGTTCATCGAGCGCCTCGCTTACAAGCACACGCTCAAGGAACAGGCCGTCGACATTCCGGAGCAGACCTGCATCACTCGCGACAACGTGATGGTGGGCGTCGACGGCGTCCTGTACATGCAGATCCTCGACGCGCAGCGTGCCTCGTACGGGATCGGCGACTACCTCTTCGCCATCATCCAGCTCGCGCAGACGACGCTACGCAGCGAGGTCGGCAAGATCGACCTCGACCGCACGTTCCTCGAGCGCGCGAACATCAACGGCTCGGTCGTGACCGAGCTCGACAAGGCCTCCGACCCCTGGGGCGTGAAGGTGCTGCGCTACGAGATCCGCAACATCAACCCGCCCACCGACGTGCTGACGGCCATGGAAAAGCAGATGCGCGCCGAGCGCGAGAAACGCGCCGTGATCCTCACGTCCGAGGGCGAGCGCGACGCGATGATCAACCAGGCCGAGGGCGAGAAGCAGCGGGTCATCAAGGAGTCCGAGGCCGTCAAGCAGCAGCAGATCAACGAGGCCGAGGGCGAGGCCGCCGCCATCCTGGCCGTCGCCACGGCCACTGCCGAGGGCCTGCGTCAGGTGGCCCTGTCGCTGACGGACGACGGCGGCGACGCCGCGATGCAGCTGCGCATCGCCGAGCAGTACATCACCCAGTTCGGCCAGCTCGCCAAGGAAGGCAACACGTTCGTGGTGCCGACGAACCTGAGCGACATCGCATCGGTAGTCGCGCTGGCCGGCGGCATGTTCGGCAACGCCGCACCGCGCGGCGGCGATGCAGGCGATCGCGGCAACAGCCGCTAGGCCCGCGTCACACGCCCGCGGCCTCGATCACCTCGCGGCCTCGCGCCGGGAAATCGGTGATGAAGCCGTCGACACCTAGCGCGAGCAGCTCGCGCATCTGGTCGGGATCGTTGATGGTCCACACGTGCACCTCGACCCCGAGCGCGTGCGCGGCGTCGACGAAGCCGGCGTTGACGATCTCGATGTCGCCGTGGCAGGTCGGTACCTGCAGTGCCACGCCCGGCGGCCGGTAGCCGCCCCGTCCTTCAGCGCAGGCACCGACGAAATCCACGACCTCCTCGGCCGAGAAGCTCGTCAGCACCCCGGCGGCAAGCTCGCGAATGCGCGTCATGATCGCCTGGTGCTCGGCGGCGAGCAGCACGCGGCCACGTGCGTCGTGGCGATCGAGCACGGCCAGCACGGCGGCCTCGATGGACGGCTCCCCCTGCTTGATCTCGATGTTCAGAGGCGTCATCGGGAAACGTTCGAGCACGTCGGCCAGAGTCGGGATACGAAGCCCCTGCCCCCTGTAGGGATGACCGCCGTCAGCGTCGACGAACCCGTGGCCGGCGTCGAGGCGGGCCAGCTCGGCGAGGCTCAGCCCGCAGACCGGGCCGCTACCGTCGGTGGTGCGATCCACGGTCGGGTCGTGCAGCACCACGACCTCGCCGTCGCGCGTGGCGTGCACGTCGAGCTCGAGGATGTCGACGTCGGCCGCAACGCCGGCCTCGAACGATGCAAGCGTGTTCTCGGGAAACGTTCCGCACGCGCCGCGATGGCCGAACAGTCGCGGGCGCCGGGTATCGAGGTAGCGGATCATCGTATGCTGCTATCCTGTCCCTACAGATACGGCGAGAACAGCCACGCGAGCGCATCGCGCGCCTTGACCGGCAGCGGCCGCGCCTCGATCTCGGCCACCGTGACCTGCCGCGACCTGTCGCGTACGCTCTCGAAGTGTGCCCCCAGGGTCGAGGCGAACGCGCTGTCGTAGACCTCCACCGCGAACTCGAAGTTCAGGCGCAGGCTGCGCGGATCGATGTTGGCCGACCCGATCTGCGCGTAGTGACCGTCGACGATGAACAGCTTGGAGTGCACGAACGGGGGCGGCTGGTAGTACACGTGCACGCCCCAGCGCAGAAGCTCGAACAGCGTGTTGCGGGTGGCCCAGTCGACGAACGGCAGGTTGTTCTGCGACGGCAGGATCACACCCACGTCGACACCGCGTAGCGCGGCCGCCTGCAGCGCGGCGCTCAGGCCGGGGGGCGGAAGGAAGTAAGGGCTCATGATCGCGACCCGCTCGCGCGCCGCCGACACCGCACCGACCATCACGGTTACGAGCTTGTCGAGGTCGTCGTCGGGTCCGTCGATGATACCGCGACAGATCGCGCCGCCGACCGCCGGCGGCGGCCCGTCGTTCGAGTCCGTCTCCTCGCCCGTCACGAACTCCCAGTCGTCGAGGAAAACCCGCTCGAGCTGCTCGAGCACAGGCCCCTGCACGCGAAAGTGCGCGTCGACTGCGCGGGCCGGGTTGTCGCGGCTCTCGGCCAGGTGGCGATCGCCGATGTTCATGCCGCCTGTGAACCCCATGCGGCCGTCGACGACCATCAGCTTGCGGTGATTTCGCAGATTGATGTGAACGGTGGGCGGGATCAGCTTGGGCGGCAGAAATCGAGCTACCCTCACGCCCGCCTTCGACAGCAGCCGACTGGCACGTGGAAGGGAGTAGAGCTCGCCCACGCCGTCGATCATCACCCGTACATCGACGCCCCGGCCGGCCGCATCGGCCAGCGCATCGACGAAGCGCTCGCCGGTGGTGTTCGACTCGAAGATGTACGTGGCCAGATACAGCGTCTTGGAGGCACGCTCGATCGCCTCGAGCATGGCAGGATAAACCTGTTCGCCGCTGTGCATGAGCTCCACGGCGTTGCCGCCCACCAGCGGCCAGCCGGTCACGGCGTCGGAGATCCTGGCCAGCTCGCGAAACTCATCGGGCACGTCGTCCACGCTCATCGCGGCCACGTCGACGGCCGCGTCGTCGCCGTCGCTCGTGCGCGGGCCGGACTGCGCCTGCAGCTTGCGCGCGCGCGTTCGTATGCGATTGAAGCCGAACAGGAAGTACAGGGCCGGACCGGCGAGCGGGAACATCAGGCACACCGCGATCCAGCCCAGCGCCGCACGCGGATCGCGCTTCGAGAGCAGCGCGTGACCGGCGGCCGCGGCCGCACCGACGGTGATCAGCGCGAGCACGACCCAGGAGACGACGTTCATTCGCTACTCACCGTCGCACGGACCGTGAGCACCAGCCCGACGGCATCCGACACCTCGACCGCGGCGCCGGCGTCGACCGGAGCGGCGCCGTCCGCGAGCTCCGCGCGCCACAGCTCGCCACGTATCTGCACGTAGCCCGAAGCGTCGAGCCGCTGGCGTGCCACGCCCCGGGTCCCCACCAGACGCTCGACACCGGTCGCCGCACGGCCTTCGTACGCGGACCTCACGATCGGATACAGCGCCAGGTCCTTCACGGCCCACAGGCCGTAGACGGCAAGCCCGGCCCACACGCTCAGTCCCGTGCGCGGCCACAGCCACACGAGCAGCACCGCGGCCAGCACCCAGCCGGGCACCTGGAACAGGATGTACCTGCGCAGCCTGGGATCGGCGATGCCGACCGTCCTGGGCCCCGCCAAGCTCGCCTACCCGGCGCTGCGCCGTGCGGTGTCGAGCGTCCCCGCCACGCCCGTGCAGAAGTGCTCCTCGAGGAACGCCAGATCAAGCTCGGGGTAGACCGGGTAGCGAGTCAGCAGGCGATCGACGCGGGCTGCGGCCTGCTGCTGCGCAGCATCTTCGATCGCGAACTCGATCTTGCTCGGCTGGCCCTTGGCCGTGTTCGCCGGCGACGTGGCGGCGAGCACGAAGTGAATGAGGGAGGCAATCTCGCGCATGTCGTCGACCGTCATACCGAGCGTGGTCATGGCGGGCGTGCCCAGACGCAGCCCGCTGGTCACCAGCGGGCTGTTCTTGTCGAACGGGACGGCGTTGCGGTTGGTGGTGATCCGGCAGTGGCGCAGCACGCCTTCGGCCTGGCGACCGGTGAGGCCGGTGTCGCCCACGTCGAGCAACACCTGGTGGTTGTCGGTCCCGCCGGTGAGAACCGTCAGCCCCTCCTTCCCCAGCGCTTCGGCCAGCGCCCGCGCGTTCTCGACGATCCGGCGAGCGTACTGCTTGAACTCCGGCTGCAATGCCTCGGTGAAGCACAGGGCCTTGGCGCCCATGACGTGCGGAAGCGGCCCGCCCTGTACCATCGGGCAGCCGCGGTCGACGTGGTCGGCGAACTCGTCGGTGCACAGCACCAGTCCGCCTCGCGGCCCCCGCAGCGTCTTGTGCGTGGTCGTCGTCACGACGTGGGCGTGCGAGACCGGATCGTGGACGCCCTCGAACACGCCGCCGGCGACCAGACCCGCGAAGTGCGCCATGTCGACCATGAAGACCGCACCCACCTTGTCGGCGATAGCACGCATGCGAGCGAAGTCGATGAGCCGAGGATAGGCGCTGTAACCGGCCAGCAGCACCAGAGGCTCGACCTCCATGGCCTGTCGCTCGATCTCGTCGTAGTCGATCAGGTTGTCGCCCGGGCTCACGGTGTAGCGATGCGCCTCGAACATCTTCGCCGACACGTTGTTGCGAAACCCGTGCGTGAGGTGGCCGCCCGAGGCGAAGTCCATGCCCAGCATCCGCTGGTTGCCGAGCTGGACGCGAACCTCGGCCCACTGCTCGTCGGTCAGGCCGAGCGGGCTCTTGGCCCCGAAGGATTCGACCGCCGGTGTCTCCACGCGCGCCGACAGGATCGCCCAGAACGCCACGATATTGGCATCGGCACCGCTGTGCGGCTGCACGTAGGCATGGTCGGCCCCGAACAGCTCACAGGCCTGGCGGCAAGCGAACTCCTCGACGGTGTCGACATTCTCGCAACCCGCGTAGTAGCGCCGCGAGGGTATCCCCTCCGCGTACTTGTCGGTCATCAGATTCGCCATCGCGAGCTGAATCGGTAACGACGAGTAGTTCTCGCTCGCGATGAGCTTGAGATTCGAGCGCTGGTCGGCGAGCTCGCGCACGATGGACTCGGCGACGAGCGGTGAGACGCCGGCCACGTTCTGCAGGTTCGCGATGTAGGCGAGAAACGCAGGGTTGGCGGCGTCGACACCGACCGTTTCGAGATACGCGGCGAGTGCCGAGGTGCTCATGGAGCGTCTAGATCGCAGACCATGCGCGAATTCAACCGCTTCGAGCAGGCTGCTCTCGCGCCGTCGTCGAGCGCTCGCCACTCGTCCTTGAGGCGTCGCCAGACGGCCACCTGGAACGTCTTGGCGACCGACCGGAACGGCCGTCCGTCGAGCTCGCCGTCGTACAGCGCCTCACCGCGGTCGAACGCCTTCTCGTTGAAACGGCCCTGTCCGCCCGCGCGCAGCTTCGCGTAGGCGGACTCGTTCTGCCGCATCAGTGGCACGAACGTGCGCGCGATCTCGGCCAGCAGCGGCTCGAGCCGCGCACCGACCACGAGACCGGCGTCGCCGCCCGCGCCGTCGTTGTCACCGCTCGCGATGCGCATCACCCACGCGTGGGTGCGCGGAGCGCGCGCCGCGATGAGCCCGTCGGCCGAGCGGTCCTGGGTGTTCATCGCGAGCTGTCCGTAGGCGCTGGCGTCGGCCACGGTGAAGCGCGATCCGAGCAGGTACGGCTGGTCGCCGAGGGCCTCCTCCATGGCCGCCAGCATGCGCAGGAATGCATCGTCGAGCAGACCGTGCGTCTCGGGAAATCCCATCGGCGACGGCGGCTGCCTGCGTCGCGCCACGCCCGCCACCGCGAAACCGGCCGGTGCCACGCTGAACAGATACGGAAGCCGGCGCACCTGACGGGCGCTGAACCATGCGGCCATGAGCGGCCGCAGCGGCGGCACGATCATCGTCGCGAACTCGCCGGCCAGGCGCCGGCCGGCATCGTTGGTGGCCGCCGACAGGACCCAGCGGTTGTGATGGACCATGTAGAGCCCGAACTCGTCGAAGTACTCGTCGATCAGCCGCGCGATCATGCGGGGGGCGGCGGCCGCGGGAACGAGCGCGCCACGGTCGCATTCGTGGTGCCGGTCCAGCCAGCCGGCGATCGCGCTCGAGTCGTACAGGTTCTCACCGCGAGGACCGAACAGGAACGGCACCAGCGGGAGCTCGTCGAGCTCGCTCATCGGCGGCCACGTGAGCTCGAGCTTGCCCGCCCTCAGACGCCTGCATCGCGCGTCGGCTCGCAGGTTGTCGCGCAACCCACCCTCGGCCGGCAGTCTCCGACAGCGCACACCGACGTGCGCGCACATCGCCGCCACCTTGAGAACGAACGGCGACAGCCGTGAGCCCCACAGGTCATAGGCGGTGTCGCCCGCGGCCGCGGGCGGGCTCACGACGGCTCGAGAGCGAGAGGCCGGCAGGGCATGTCGAACGCATCGGCCACGGCCTGATGCGTGACGTCGCCGGCAACCACGTTGACGCCGCGGGCCAGCGCGGGATCGTCGCGTGCGGCCTCCTCCCAGCCCTTGCCGGCGATCGCCAGGGCGTACGCGAGCGTGGCGTTGGTGAGCGCGTAGGTAGAGGTCTGCGGGACCGCACCGGGCATGTTCGCGACGCAGTAGTGGATCACCCGTTCTTCGACGTAGCACGGATCGTGATGCGTGGTCGGCCGGGCCGTCTCGGCGCAGCCCCCCTGGTCCACGGCGACATCGACGAGCGCCGAGCCCGCCTCCATCTGGCGCAGGTGCGCGCGCGTGATGAGCCGCGGCGCCTTGCCGCCGGGGATGAGCACCGCGCCGATCACCAGATCGGCCTCGGCCACCGCGGCCTCGACGTTCGCGGTGTTCGACATCAAGGTGGTGACGTGGCCCTGCACCACGTCGCGGACGTACGACAGCCGCAGCGGGTTGATGTCGACGATCGTCACGTCGGCGCCCAGGCCGACGGCGACCACGCACGCGTTGAACCCCACGACCCCCGCGCCGACGATGGTGATGCGCCCGCGCCTGACACCGGACACGCCCGGCAGCAGGATGCCCTTGCCTCCCGAGATCATCTCCAGCGCACGCGCGCCGGCCTGGATCGACAGCCGGCCGGCCACCTCGGACATGGGCACCAGCAGCGGCAACGTACCGTCGTCGAGCTGCACGGTCTCGTAGCCGATGCCGACCACGCCGCGCGCCAGCAGCTCACGAGTCAGCGTCTCGGAGGCAGCCAGGTGCAGGTAGGTGAACAGCACCTGCCCCGGTCGCAGCAGCTCGTACTCGGGCTCGAGCGGCTCCTTGACCTTGAGGATGAGCTCGGAGAGCTCCCACACCGACCGCGCGTCGACGGCCACCGCCGCACCGGCACGCCGGTAGGCGTCGTCGCCTATGTGACTGCCGGCGCCCGCGCCTGCCTGCACGAGCACGTTGTGCCCCTGCACGTGTAGCGCGGCCACGCCGGCCGGCGTGATCGCGACACGGTTCTCGTCGTCCTTCAGCTCGGTGGGAATGCCCACGCGCACGGTCAGGCTCTCCGCGCGACCCCGTCGCGCTAGTCGATGACCTCGACGGAGGCGGCGAAGTCGTTGAACCGGTCCCAGGTGCCGCCCACCAGGGTGTCGATACCGGGGTACCAGGGATTCGCGGTGGTAAGCTTCTCGGCCATCACGTTGACCACCCTGCCGTCGTCGGCCTGGATGACCTTGAACGCCACGAAGAACTCCTCGGGATCGTCGCGCTCTCCGTACTCGTAGCGGTAGATCGAGTAGATCGCCGGCCGCCCCGCGGCATCGGTGCGCTCGAACACCAGACGCTCGGCGACACCGCCGAACGTGCTGTTGTACTGGCGCATGTAGTACTCGTTGATGCGTGCGGCGCGCTCGGCGAGCGATGCCGCGGGCGGGCCGTCGCGGCGCGCGGTGGCGAGGATCACGTGGTAGCCGGCCGGGTCGGTGGGACCGGGTCCGAAGATCACGTACGTCGCCTTGCCGCGATCGCCGCTGCTCTTGCCGTCGCGCACCTGCAGGTTCTGGCCTTCGAACGACGACGTCGCGTGCGGAAGCCTCACGTTGAACGAGCCGTCGACGGACGTGTAGCGCCCGCGCGCGATGGCGCCGTCCATCGACGGCGGGTGAGCCTCGGGAACGCCCGCCGTGAGCCGGTGCCGTTCGGCCGTACAGCCGACGCCGGACACGAGCGTCGCGAGAAGACAGGCAACGAAGAAGGGTCGCGCAGCAGGTGTCATCGCGTGCAGTGCGGCGGGCCCGGGCTCAGAGCTCCGCGCGGCGGTACATGGTCACGACCGCGGCGCCGCCAAGTCCCAGGTTGTGCTGCAGGGCCACCTTGGCGCCGTCGACCTGGCGCTTGTCGGCCTCGCCGCGAATCTGCCAGTTGAGCTCGGCGCACTGGGCCAGCCCGGTGGCACCGAGCGGGTGTCCCTTCGAGATGAGGCCGCCCGAGGGATTCACCACGATCTTGCCGCCGTAGGTGAACGCACCGTCGTCGGTGTACTTGCCTCCCTCGCCTTCGGGGCACAGGCCGAGCCCTTCGTACGTGATCATCTCGTTGCACGAGAAGCAGTCGTGAAGCTCGACGACGTCGACGTTCTCCGGTCCCAGCCCGCTCTGCTCGTAGACCTGCTGGGCCGCGCTGCGCGTCATGTCCTGGCCGACCAGCTTGATGCAGCTCTTCTCGTCGAACGAGCTGGTGAAGTCGGTGGTCATGGCCTGACCGGCGATCTCGACGGCCTTGGCCTGCAAACCGTTGGCCTTGACGAACTCCTCGCTACACAGGATCGCCGCGCCGGCGCCGTCGGAGGTGGGGCAGCACTGCAGCTTGGTGAGCGGCTCGTAGACCGTGGGCGCCGCCAGGATGTCCTCGAGCGAGTACTCGTCCTGAAACTGCGAGTACGGGTTGTTCACCGAGTGCTTGTGATTCTTCCAGCCGATCTTCGCGAACTGCTCGGCGGTGGTGCCGTAGCGTTCCATGTGCTCGCGGCCGGCGTTGCCGAAGAACTGCGGCGCGGCCGGCGCGCTCTCGAAGCCGCGCAGCTCGACCATCAGCCCGAAGTGCTTGTCCATCGGATTGACGCGGTCCTCGTACTTGATCCCGAGCGAGCCCTTCTCCATCTTCTCGAAGCCAAGAGCCAGGGTGCAGTCGGCGAGCCCGCCCTCGACGAACTGCTTGGCCATGAACAGCGCCGTCGAGCCCGTCGAGCAGTTGTTGTTGACGTTGTAGATCGGGATGCCCGTGAGCCCGAGCGTGTAGACCGCGCGCTCACCGGCCGTGGAGTCACCGTAGCAGTAGCCGATGCACGCCTGCTCGATCTTGTCGTAGGACAGGCCGGCGTCCTCGAGCGCGCGCGTACCGGCCTCCTTGGCCATGTCGGGATAGTCCCAGTCCTTCGAGCCGGGCTTCTCGAACTTCGTCATGCCCACGCCGACGACGTAAACCTTCCTACCGCTCTTGCTCATGCGGGTATCGTCTCCCTTGTCGAGTGCGATCCGGCGGCCGGACAGGCCGCGAGTCGGACCAGCTAAACACTTTTGCACGTATTTGCAAAACGGACCGCCGCCCTGTCGGCACGCACATCACGCGCGCGCTCACGCCCCGCCGCGCGTCCCTCTGTGCGCCCGCGACGGTGCGCCGCGCGCCTTGCCCCCCGCCCGCGCTCGGTGGTGGCGCCGGCCATGACCGGTGCTGGGCGCGAGCACCGCGAAGCGCCAGCCGGCGTACGTGTACGGCACCAGGGCCGAGCCCAGCCAGCGCAGCAGCGGAGGCAAGGAGCCGAGCTCTGCCAGCGAGCAGGCACCGCCGATCACGGTCGCGCGGGCTCGGCGGACGCGGCCGCCGAGCCAGTAGCGCACGTCGGGATCGGCCGCGGCATTGAGCAGCCAGTGCGAGCGATCACCGCGGAACGTCGCAACCAGCAGGTGGCCGTCGATCCGGGTCGCCACCAGCGGCACCCGACGCGAGCGACCGCTGCGACGGCCCGTGGTCTCGAGCATGATCAACCCGGTCGGGACCAGGCGCGGTGCGCCCCAGCCCTTGCGAATCGGCTCGGCCAGCAAGCCGTTCAGCAGCTCGAAGAACTTCGCCTCGATGGTTCGCGGCAGGCTCATCGCGACACGTGATGCGGCGGCACGAGAGTGCCCACCGGGCCTACCAATAGGACGCTGGCGCCGCTAAGTAGACCGCGCGCTCACGTGCCGGAGAAAAGGGGGCAGCCCCCTTTTCTCCGGCGGGAGCGAAAGGAGGCGAGGAGTGGCCGAGAAGTTCGAGCTCACCGACGAGATGAAGGCGGCGATCGGCAGCGAGTCCGACCCGTGGCCGTTCGAGTTCACGACCACCGGGATCCGCGCGTTCGCGCGCGGCGTGGGCTATACCGACCCGGTCTACTACGACGAGGACGCGGCGCGTGCGGCAGGCCACGACGGGCTGCCGGCCCCACCCACCTACACAGGCACCCCGGTGTTCATTCCCGGTCGCTCGCACGACGTGTTCAGCAGCCCGGTCGAAGGCCAGCCGCACATCCGACACGGCCTCAAGAACATCCTCGACGGCAGCACCGAGACCGAGTACCTCGAGCCGATCACCGCCGGCGAGACGCTGACCGGCGTGACGCGCATCGCCGGCCTCGACGTGCGCGAGAGCAAGAGCATCGGCACCATGCTGATCGCGACCACCGAGCTCGTGCTGACGAACGAGCTCGGCAAGGTCGCAGCCGTTCAGCGATCACAGGTGATCTTCTACTAGGAGGGCTCGACATGGCACCGACCTGGGAAACCATCAACGTGGGAGACGAGTTGCCCGTGCTGCGCAAGAAGCCCGGCGTCACCGACCTGGTCAAGTACTCCGCCGGCTCGGGCGACTTCAACCCGCTGCACCACGATTACAACTTCGAGCAGAGCAAGCTCCTCGGCACCATCATCGTCCACGGACGGTTCAAGTACGCCGCCCTCGGCGAGCTGGTCTCCAACTGGCTCGATCACGACGGACGGATCAAGAAGATTTCGTGTCAGTACCGCGGCATGGACTTTCCCGACAAGGAGCTCGTATGCGGCGGCAAGGTGGTGGAGAAATACGACGAGAACGGCGAGAGGAGCGCCAAGCTGCAGATCTGGGTCGAGAACGAGGAAGGCAAGAAGACCACTCCCGGGCTCGCCATCGTGGCCTTCCCCTAGCCCGCCGCATACCGCGCCGATGAGTTTCGAAGTCCCCGAGCACGTCCGCCCCGTCCGCACCCGCGTACGCGAGTTCATCGAGACGCACGTCTATCCGCTCGAGCAGCTGCTCGACCGCCGCCACGACCCCGACGCCACGACGGCCATGCGTGAGCTGATGGCGCGGGCCAAGGCCGAGGGCCTGTGGGCGCTCGGCCACCCGAAGAGAATCGGCGGCCAGGGCCTACCGTTCCTCGACTACGTCTACGTCAACGAGGTGATCGGTCGCTCCGAGCACGCCATGATCGCGCTCGGCACGCACTCGCTGCAGGATTCGATCATGCTCGACCTGCACGCCTCGGAGCGCTGGCGCGAGCGGTACCTGGCACCGCTGGTAGCGGGCGAGATCTTCCCGAGCTTCGCCATGACCGAGCCGGACGTGGCCAGCTCCGACCCCACTCGCCTGCAAACCCGTGCGGTGCTCGACGGCGACGAGTGGGTGATCAGCGGCCGCAAGTGGTTCACCACCGGCGCCGACGTCGCGGCCTACACCACCGTGATGGTACGCACCGAGCCCGACGCCGCGCCCCACGACGCGTTCAGCATGATCGTGGTGCCCACCGACTCGCCCGGCCACACGATCGTGCGCGAGACGCCGGTGCTCGGCATCAGCGGCGGCCACTGCGAGGTGGTCTACGACGACGTCCGGGTGCCGCGCGAGAACCTGCTCGGTGAGCGCGGCGCCGGCTTCCGCATAGCGCAGGAGCGGCTGGGGCCGGGCCGCATCTTCCACTGCATGCGCTGGCTCGGGCAGGCCCAGCGTGCCTTCGACCTGATGTGCTGGCGCGCCAACGAGCGCGTCGCGTTCGGCGAGCCGCTGGCCGACAAGCAGCAGACCCAGGTGCACGTGTTCGAGACCCTGGCCGAGATCCAGGCCTGCCGCCTGCTCACGCTCGATGCGGCGGGCAAGCTCGATCGCGGCGAGCAGGCGCGCGTGGAGATCGGGCTCATCAAGGTGGTCGGCGCGCGTATGGTCCACAACGCCATCGATCGCGCGATCCAGGTGTTCGGCGCGATGGGCCTCACGCCCGACACGCCGCTCGAGCGCATGTACCGCACCGCACGCTTCGCCCGCATCTACGACGGCCCCGACGAGGTGCATCGCATGACGGTGGCGCGGCGCGTGCTGAAACGCTACGCCGGCGGCGACGGCTGGGACTTCGGCGTTCGCTAGCCCGGCATCAGCGACCGGGTGAGTCGGTCGCGGCCAGCACGAAGGTCGACTCCAGGCGCTCGCCGGCGGGCAGCCACACGTCGCAGGTCACCTCGTGCGCACCGATCAGGTCCGGCGAGCTCAGGCTGAAGCGCTCGCGCTGCATGGCAACGGCCTCGCCCTCGTCGAAGCGCACGCTCGCGCCCACGGCATCGACCGGTCGGCGCCAGGCATCGCTGGTGTAGAGATGAATGCGGCCGCCCTTGCGAACCAGCTCCAGGTGATGATCACCGACCATCGCGAGCTGCCCGCCGAGGTGAGGCTCGTGGTCGCCGTGGGCGCCGGCCGCGTGCCCGTGACCGGCGCGCGCGGCGTACATGAGATACGGCATGCTCGCGAGCGCCAGGCCGAGCACGACGGCCCCGCAGGTCGCGAGCCAGCCCGTCCTCACGGCACGGATCGCTGTCGCCACAGGACCACCGCCAGCACGACCAGCAGCAGCGAGGGGGCATAGACGGCGGGCAGGTCGTAGCCGAGCTGCTCGGGCCCGAACAGGCCGCGTGCCTGATCGAGCACGTGCACCAGGGCGTGCATGCCCGACCATGCGGCCACCGTGGCCATGGCGGCGAAGCGCCAGGCCGGGCGGCGCATGCCGAGCAGGAGCCACAGCCCGAGCACGACGAAGATGCAGCCGATGTCGCGCACGAAATGCTCGTTGAGCGGCCCCGAGCCCGGCACGTTCGCGGGCAGGTTGAAGTACCAGTGCTCGGGGTCCCACAGCATCCAGACCCCGGTCAGCAGGTTGCTCGCGCCCGCGATGCCGAAGACGATGGCCCAGCGGTCGCGACCGTCCGTGGTAGACGTCATGGCGTCGAGCCTCCCGTCGCAACCTCGTCCGCCACGGCGGCAAGCCCCTCGGCTGCGTGCGCGAACTCGGCGGCCGTCTCGTAACGAAGACCGTGCACCACGCCCGTGACGCCCACTGCCGCGAGCTGGGCAACCTGATCGACCGCACGGGCGCGGTCCTCGAGCGCCAGGCCGGTGATCAGCACGACCTGCGGCGCCGGCTTGCCGGCCGCCGCCGCCATCTCGGCGAGCTGACGGATCGGCTCACCCAGCGACGACGCGTCACCGCCGATCGGCATCCAGCCGTCACCGAAGCGTACCGCGCGAGCCAGAGCGTGCGGCGCGCTGCCGCCGATGAGGATCTCGGGGCGAGGCGGGCGCGGTCGGAACAGGAACGCCTGACCGTTCTCCTCGACCACGTCGTCGGCGAAGCAGCGCACGATCAGGTCGAGCGTGCGGTCGGTCACGGCGCCGCGCCGGCCGCGATCGACGCCCAGCACGTCGAACTCGGGCTTCATCCACCCCACGCCGGCGCCGAACATCAGGCGCCCGCCGGACAGCTCCTGGATGGTGGCGACCCACTTCGCCGTCGGCAGCGGTGAACGATACGGGAGAACCAGCACGCCGGTGCCGAGCTTCACTTTCTCGGTGGCCGCGGCCAGGTAGGCCAGGGTGGCGAGCGGATCCAGGTAGCGGCCGTTCGAGCCCTCGGCTTCGTCGGGCGGGATGGCGATGTGGTCGGCCACCCACAGCTCCTCGACGCCGGCCCGTTCGGCCGCGCGAGCCGACTCGACCAGGGTCGTGGGCTCGGAGGCCGGCCCCATGTTGCGCAGGTACAGGCCGAAGCGCATCGTCACGGCTTGCGCTTCCAGCTGCCGTCGTCGCGCTGCACCCACCAGCCGCTGTCGGCCTCCGCGATCCAGGTGGCGGCGAAAATGTCCTGAATGTCACCCACACGATCGTCGCCGTAGCCGTTGGCCGTGGCGATCTCCCCGTACAGATCACGGCGCACGCCGTTCTCGGCCTTCACCGTGCGCTGCACCCTGGCGCGGTCGGCCAGGCCGACGTCGTCGAGGTCGCGGACCACCAGCATGCCGTCGTTGCCCACGCCGAGACCTCCGTCGGCCAGGTAGGGCTTGAGCACGGCGGCGTGCTGCTTCATCAGGTCCTTGAGCTTGCGGATCGCCGCCGTCGAGACGTTCACGCGCGGCCCGTCCTCGGCGTGCGCGACGGAGATCTGCAGCGCGGCGAGCGACCAGCCCGACACATCGAGCCGTGCTCCCGGCGACTCGCCGGCACCTGGTGCTCCACCCGCGCCCCACGTCTCCTCGACGATCTCCTCGGCGGCGGCCCGCACCTCGGGCGCGGGGAAGTAGATGTTGACCGTGATGCACGCACCGAACGACAGCGCGCAGGCCACGGCCATCGACGCGACGAACCTGGTTCTCGTGACCGTTCTCATTTCACTCCCGATCCGGCTCGTCGGTGTCACCGCCGAGGTGGACGATACGCGAGAGCCGTCGCGTCATCTCCCCGAACGCAATCACCTGGTTGTGGCTCACGACGTTGACGGTGGGCGGCATGAACGTCCCGATCACCAGGAAGTCCTTGCCGTCGGTCTCCTCGATGCCCCGCAACGCGAAGCGGTCGTTGCGCAGGCTACAGCGCAATCCGAGCTTGGCATAGCGGTACTCGTCGAAGAACCCGAGAATGCGCCGGCTCACCGGATCGCCGCCGCCGCCGCCGAGCACCGAGAGCTGCTCGATGGCCGTCACGCTGACCCGCTGCTTGATCCCTCGCGTCGGCACCGACTCGACCACCGCGTCGAACCTGACAGCCTGGCCGGCGGCGATCTCGAGGTCGTCGATCGTCGCGTCGAGAACGCCGGAGACGTAGCCGACGCCGAGGCTCTGCGTGGCCTGCCTCAGGTCGATGCCGCGAGCTGCGATGTCCACGTGCAGGGTCGGCACCCGCGACAGCAGTCGCGACACTCGCATGTCGCCGAACGCCACGCGACCGCCGAGCACCTCGAGCGCGACTTCCCCCTCGGTGACGATCGAGCCCGAGCGGCCCTCGATGCGCTCGAGACGACCTTCGAGACGACCCGCCGCTACCGGCAGCGCCAGCGCGCTCGTCAACAGGCCGGCATCGATCTCGTGCGCCGCCATCCACAGACCGACGCGCGGATCGGCGCTGCCGAGCCCGGCGACGTGCAGGTTGCCGATCTCGAGACGACCACCGAACAGCGGCACCTCGATCGTCCCGGCGATCGAAACCTCGCCGCTGCGAACCCGCAACGGGAGGTCCAGCGCCGGCAGCGCCACACCTCGCACGGTCGAGCGGCCGATGGCGAGCGAGCCGCGCTCGGAGCCGCCCGCACCCGCGCCGACCGCTATGTTGACCGGCAGGTCGAGATCCAGGCCCGCGATCGTGCTGGGCGGGTCGACCAGCTCCAGCCGGCCGTCCTGGACGCGCAGGCGGCCGCTCAGCCGCTCGAAGCGCCCGCCGCGCGCCTGGTACCGCAGGCGGCCGTGCAGCGCGCCGCCGGCCTTCGCGCGGGCGAACGCCGGGTACGATTCAGCCAGAGGCTCACGCACGAGCAGCTCGTACAGCGGCGCCAGGCGCGGCACCGCCAGCTCGAGCTCCAGCCACTCGAGCCCTTGCCCGCGCCGATAATGCCCGCCACCGGCGGCGCGTCCCAGGCCGGTGCCCACGAGCTCCAGCTCGTCGAGATCGAGGCCGCCGTCGTCACCGCTGCGGATCGTGGCCGTGGCGGCCAGCGGATGGTCGGCCAGGTCGGCGTAGACGCGCTCCCACAGCAGCTCGCCGGCGTCCGTCGCAGCTTCGAGCGAGATCTCACCGCCGCCATCTTCGAGCCGCCGTGCTCGCAGCCGGCCGCCGAGCCGGACCTCGTCGATGACGTGCAGGAAGCCCTCGTCGCTGGCGGCGAGCCCCTCGACGACGATCTCCCCCATCACCAGCTCGGCGGATGCGAAACGGACGGCGACCTTGCCCACGGTCAGCTTCGCGATCGCCGCCTCGCCGCCCGCGCCGCTCGCCTCCAGCCCGGTGACCTGCAGCGAACCTCTCAGGCGCGGCCGGCCGACACGCCCGGCAACCGACGATCGCAGCTCGACCCGACCATCGAGACGGTCTAGCCCGGACAGCCACGGAGGCGGGCTGGCGGCCAGCGGCGCCAGCGCGGCCAGAGCGACATCGGGCCAGTCGAGGTCCAGGTCGAGCGCGACACGGCCGCCGGCTCGCCGTGCCCGCACCACGCCGTCGAGGCCGAGCCGCGGCACGCCGGCGCCCGGCTCGAACCCGGCGTCGATTGCTGCGCTGCGGCGTGGAACGTCGACGTCGATCTTCGCGTCCAGCCGGGCGGACTCGCGCAGCTCCGGGTGCTCGACATCACCGTCCAATTCGACATGAAGTGTCTCGCCCAACACACCGATAACACTCGCATTTGCCGTCAAGGACACGTCCCCGACGATGGCCGGTTCCGCGACCCCGAGCGCCGCCAGCGCAGCACCTACCGGCGCGACGACGAGCTCGCCGGTGAGCTCCACGTCGCGACCGTCGGCCCCCGTGCGACCCCGCCAGGCCAGCGCGCCCCGATCACGGACGGTACCACCATCGCCGACCTCGACGACCTCGATGCGACCGTGGGTGCGCCAGCCCGGGCCGTCGGCCGGGGCCAGCAGCGCGACCTCCGGGACGATGAGGCGATGCGTCCCCGCGGCCGTGCCGATGGCGCCGCGCAGCAGCCGGATCTCGCCCAGCGGCAGATAGGCGGGCAGGCGCCGCCCCCTGCCGTCACCGCCACGTCCGGCCGGCGAGCGGCGCTCGGCGCGCTCGTGCCTGGTGATCTCGAAGTCTTCCACCTCGAGGCGCCCGATGCGGCCGCCGCGCCAGCGACCGGCCGCCAGCCGGAGCTCGAGGCGACTCGCCCGCAACAGCGAGCGGCCCCGGTCGTCGGCCACCTCGAGCCCCTCGCACAGCACGCGAAGCGACCAGTCCACGCTCAGTCGAGAGACCTCGAGCCGCAGCCCGCTGGCCCGCTCGAGCGCGCCCAGCAAGGCGCGGGTCCCGGCAGCGCTGCTCACGACGGCGGGCGCGACGAGCAGCAGCAGTCCGGCGATGCCTGCGACGGCAACCAGGGCGTAGGCGGCCATGCGCGGCCAGCGACGCGCACGACCGCCCGCTCCCCTGCTCGCCAGCTCGCTGTCCGGAACGGTCACGCGCGACCACGGATAGCACAGACGCGATGGCTGTCAGCCACGTTTCAACGGACACGGCCTCACCGTGGCCTTCGCGTTGGCCCGCCGGCTCTGGCATCCAGCACGAAGCATGGGGGCTTTCCTGTCTTGCTCCGCCGGGTCGTCACCCGCGGCCGCGCTCTCGATCGTGCTCGCACTGCTGGTGGTGACCCCGGCGACCAGGCTCGCCGTGGCGAGCGCAGGCGTGCCGGCCGCCACGACCGTCGACGAGCGCTGCGGGCGACCGCTGGGCAACACCGTCACGGTGGTCTCCGACTGCCTGGTCGTCCTGCAGGCCGCCACTCGCCTGACGCCCTGCGCCGCGTGCATCTGCGACCTCGACGGCTCGGGGACGGTGACGGCCACCGACGGCCAGATCTGCGTGATGTCGGCCGTCGGACTGGACGCGCCCCGCGACTGCCCGCCGTGCTCCGGGCCCTGCCCCGATCGTGCCGCGCTCGTGCTGCACGCCGGCACCGGCGCCGCCTGCAGCATCGACGCAGACTGCACGGCCGGCGTCTGCGACCCGGCCCTGGGTCGCTGCTCGACGGCGACCGAGTTCCAGTGGGGCTTCGGCGGGGCGTTCCATACCGGCGACCTCGAGGACCGCACGCCCTGGTCGCTGGCGCTCGATTGCGACCGGGCCGGTCCCGCCTGCGGCCCGTGCGCGGTCACCGGCCTCGACCCGGCGGCCGGAAACTGCCGCTGCTCGACCGACAACCGGGCCCGGTGCGGAGCCCCGTTCGGCCCCGATCCGGTGGCCTGCGACACCGGCGTCGCCTGCGAGATGGACGCCGACTGCAACGTCTGCAGCTCGAGCCACGAGCTGACGTGCACGCAGGATGACGACTGCCCCGACAGCGAGGATTGCCTGATCGGCTTTCGCCAGCCCACCTGCACCGCCGGCCGCTGCGCCGGCGAGTGCACCTGCTACGAGGGCCCACCGCTGCCCGTGTCCGGCGACAGCTTTCCACTGTGCCTGCTGCACCGTTTCACCGCCCACCCCACCGGCACGGTCGACGTCGACCGCGGCAGCTGGGAGCTCGACATCCCCGTGCGCGAGGAGCGCTTCGTCGGCGAGCTGCAAACGGCGAGCTGTCCGGTCTGCGGTGGCAGCTGCACCGAGCCGGCGGCGACCCGTGACCGGCCCTGCCTGTTCGACGAGGACTGCGATCCGGACACCGGCCCAGGCGACGGACGCTGCGAGCGGTTCGACGTGACGCCGGGCGATGGCGCACGCGACGGAACGTGCGTGTTCGGCGACGACCACGGCGCGCCCTGCGACGTGCAGGCCGTACACGGCACGTTCCCCGCACCCGGCGGCGGCGGACACAGCCTCGACTGCCTGCCCGCCAACGGGCGCAAGATCGCCGCGTTCGGCGTGCACGACGATCGCCACGTGACCACCGGCGACGCCGCACTGCCGTTCGCCGTGGAGTGCGGATTCGGCTTCGCGCCCGTTGCGTGCCCGTGCGGCAGCTGCTCGGACGATCGCCTGACCCTGTGCAGCTCCAATTCCGACTGCGCCGGCCTCGGAGAGTGCGACAACCCGTCCAACAGCGTGTTGCCCAACCTGTGCCCCGACCGCGACTGCGCGCCGGGCCCTCCCGGCGCCGGTCAGTGCACCTCGCCGATCGTCGAGCGCTTCTGCGATGCCGTGTTGCGCGCCAGCGGCGAGCCGCTGATCGCCTGCCGCGACGACTTCGACTGCCAGTTCTCGTTCTGCGGACCGGGCGACTGCGGCCTGTGCACGCTCGAGCGGCCGATCCGCTGCTTCGCCGATCCAGTCGGCGTGAGCGGCCGGGCCGACCCGCACGCGCCGGTGTGGGCGTCGCTTGAGTGCTCGGGCACGATCTCGACGACCATCGCCGATCTTGCGGGGCTGCCCGCTCCGGCGCGAACGCTGCGAGAGGTACGCTCGAAGTTCCTGTGCGACGGCGAGCCGCCGCGCACCTACCGGCCCGGGCCGGCCGGCTGCACGCCCGACGTCACGACGCCGGCGTTCCGCAATCGTCGGTGATGACGATATGGCCCGGCCGGGCTGCGATGCGATCGAGCCAGGCCCGCACGGCACCGTAGGGCGCCAGGTCGTAACCACCCTCCCCGGCGACGTGCGTGTACGCATACAGCGCGATGTCGGCGAGGCTGCAGGCGTCGCCCACGAAGAACTCCCGCCCCGCCAGGTGGCGATCCATCACCTCGAGGGCCGCGCGGCCGGCCGGCCGCCGCTTCTCGATCTCGTCGCGATACGCATCGGCCTGCTCGAGCTCGGCGATCCAGAACCGCACCGTCGCGATGTAGGGCTCGTGACTGTACTGCTCGAAGAACATCCAGCGCAGCACCTCGGCGCGATCCAGCGCAGCTGCCGGGAGGAACCTCTCACCGCCCGGCGCCGCCTCGGCCAGGTACCACAGGATGGCGTTCGATTCGCCGAGGCAGTGCCCGTCTTCGAGCTCGAGCACCGGCACGCGCCCGTTCGGGTTCCTGGCGAGGAACTCCGCGGTACGACTCTCACCGGCGAGGATGTCGACGTTGCAGCGTTCGAACGCGACGCCCAGGTACGCGAGCAGCGCGCGCACCTTGTAGCAGTTGCCCGAGGGCAAGAAGTCGTGGAGCTTCAGCATCCGCACCCTGTCTAGGGGCACGGACGCGATGGGTCAAAAGCTGTACTCGATGGCGCCGCCGACCATGCCGCGCATGTCACCGACGCTCGACTCGTCGAGCTGGCGCTCCACGCCGAGCACCAGCTTGGCCGACACGTCGCCCAGTACCCGTTCGCGCAGGAACCGAATCGCCGGCAGGCGAAGCAACGCGGGCTCCGACTGGTCACGGTCGTCGTCGTGGCCGAAGCCGGCCTGTTCGAGGAGACGACGGGCGACGTGCTGCCGCCGAGCCTGCGTCAGCCGCACCGATGCCGAAAGCCGTGCGACGCCGGTCTCGCGCCCCGGCACCTCCAGCTCCATTCCCCGCCCGAGCAGCTCGTCGGACTCGAGCCGGATCATCACCGCCTGCAGGCCCGGGAAAGCCTGTAGCAGACCGCGCAGACTGAACCCCTCCTCGGCTGCGGCTGGAGTCGCCCACAGCGTAAGGACCAGAACAGTGCCTGCTAGTATGTCATGTCGCGTCAGCTGCAGATGACGCCTACGCCGAGATACTGACACATCGCTTCCTCCGTCGAGTAGTCGTGACGCGGGCCGCGTGGCGTGGACCGCAGATCACGATGAGGAAGGAGCAAGCGGCGGACCAGGACGGTCCGGTTCGACAGAATCAGGCAGCCTGGCTGCGGACGGCTTCCGGGCGACGACGCCCGGGCAGCAGCCCGGAGGAGCGCAAGCTGCGGTACACCACGTCGTTGATCACGCTTTCCCACGTGAACGACAGGTGACTGCCCTCGAACCACTGCAGCTGGGGCTTGCCCCAGTGTCGCCACAGGTCGAGGACGTGCTCGCGCGGCACCACGCGATCGGCGGCACCGGCGTAGAGGTAGCGGTTCTCGTGCGGGACCTGCGGCTGCACGGCCAGCGGCGAGATCACCTGCAGCACGCGCGACACCATGTCCCAGCCGAGCTTGGTGCGCTCGGCCATTCCCAGCAGCCGCTTGGGTGCGTGGTCCTGGAGCAGCGTCGAGAAGCACACCGTCGGCATGCCCGCGATCACGCAGGTCAGATCACGCTCGAATCCGGCCAGCAGGGCCGCGGTGTAGCCGCCCAGCGACACGCCGTAGACACCGATGTCCTCGACGCCCTGCGCCCGGATCCAGTCGATCACACGACGCAGGTCCCAGATCGCCTGGGCCTCGGCGTGCACGGTGTCCATGAACTGGTAGCTGAAGAAGCCGTCGCCGCTGCGCTTGCCGATCTTGCGTTCGCCGTGCATCGGCAGGACCGGAAAGACCAGGTTCAGCCCCAGCTCGTGGTGCAGCCAGTTGGCGCGGAAGGCGTGGAAATCGGCGAGCGGGAAGCCCATGCGGAAGCCGTGCACGCACACCAGCCACGGTCGTGGCTTGTCGCGGTGGCGCATCACCCAGGCGTGAGCGGTGCGCGGCTTGCGGTAGCTCATCCAGCGATCACGCCCCGGCTCGTCGGCGTCCGGCTCGTAGCCGCTCACGAACTGTAGATGCTCGAACTCGGTGCCCCACGAATGGCGCGGCCGCACCGTCGGTGAGGTGAGCTCGGGCGGACGCAGGTGGTAGCTGGCCGCATCGTCGAGCCAGCCGCGATCGTCGAAGTAGGCCCCGGCCTCGGCGAGCTCGTGCTTCACGAGCCTCATCTCCGATGCCGACGGCAGATCGGTGAGCGCGATCATGAGGCTGCGGAACGCTTCGTCGACGGCAACCTTGGCCGCCGTGCCGAGCGACGCCCGCGGGGCCGGATGGTGACCGATGCCGAGCACCTCGGCGCCACGCCACGCGTCGGCCATGAACGACGCCGTACGTCGCCCGGCCTGTGCCCGCAGGGCCTCGGCGGCCGAAGCGACCATGCCCGGCAACCTGCCCGGAATCTCTAGAAAATCTGACGCCCCCACGGTGGTCGAGCCCCTTGGCGCGAAAGTGAAGGATAGCACGCCGGAAAGCTGAATTCTGCACCCCTGATGGGTAAAATTCCCCCCGATGCGTCACTCCCGTTGAGGGCCCACACGGCAGTCGTCGTGCTGTGTTATACCCCCCGTTCGGGTGGGGCAGTCACCGCGGACCGCCGACGACACAGCCCTACCCCGCGTCCTTGGTGCCGGAAGTGCCGCCGTCCTTGGCGGCGTACCGGTCCATGAGGTCCCCGAAGCGCTCGGGGTCCATGCTGAGAAACAGCCCCTCGGCCTCGGCCGTCACCTCGCCGTCGGCCGTGATGGTGCCGGTGGCGAAGATCTTGCGGCCCTCCACCCGATCGACACCGGCGTCGAAGCGCAGCTCGGTGCGCAGCGGCGTCGGGCGCCGGTAGCGGACGGTCAGCGTGCCGGTCATGCCGGGATTGCCCGTGAGCGACTGGGCGAAGCCCAGTACCTCGTCGAACGCGGCCGCCACGAAGCCGCCATGGATGCAGCCGGGCGGGCCCTCGAACGCGGTCCCGAACACGCCCTTGCCCACCACGCGCTCGCCCTCGGTCCACAGAGTGAGCGGCGGCGAGATCGGATTGGACAGCCCGATCAGCGGGCTCTGATCGAAGAACGCATGGATGTCGCCCGCGTTCGCGCTCTCGGCATAGCCGGCCAGCCCCTTGCGCTTGGGCTGCTCGGCGAGATGCCCGGCGAATTGCTCGAGCCCTTCGGTGGCCAGGCGCAGCGCCTTCACCGACGCGTCGGTGAGGCACAGCTCCTCGATCACGCGGCGCATGGCGGCCGCCAGCCGGCGCTTCTCCGCCCACTGAGCCGTAGGTGCCTCGACCGGCGTCCACAGCGTCCGCTTTCGCTTCTCTTCGCTCACCCCTTGCTGATCCTCCCTGCAAAGCTGCCCCTGTGCGCCGGCCGAGGCCTGCCTTGCAGCCCGGACCCCCCGGCGGTAATTAGACTAACTAACGTTTGTTCGTCTCACCAGGAGATTGAGCCATGCCGCTACCCGCCGATATCGATCTAACGAACCCCGATCACTTCGACCAGGGCCCGCCGCACGAGTGGTTCACGTGGCTGCGCGCGAACGACCCGGTCTACTGGCAGGACGAGGAGGACGGTCCGGGCTTCTGGTCGATCACGAAGTACCAGGACCTGAAGCACGTCTCGCGGCACCCCGAGCTGTTCTCGTCGTGGCGCGGCGGCACGAACATCTTCGAGCTGGAAGAGGACGACCTCACCGGCGTACGCCTGCTGATGATCAACATGGACCCGCCCCGGCACGCTAAATACCGGCGCATCGTGTCGAAGGGGTTCACGCCCAAGCGCATCAGCCTGCTCGAGGATCACGTGCGCGCGCTTGCGCGTCGCATCGTCGATCGCATCGCCGACAAGGGCGAGTGCGAGTTCGTGTCGGAGGTAGCCTCGCAGGTCCCGATGGCGACGATCTGCGAGATGCTGGGCGTGCCCGAGGCCGACCACCAGCTCGTCTACGACCTGAGCAACCGCCTCATCGGCTTCGACGACCCCGACTTCCAGACCAGCATGGACGACGGCGGCGAGGCGGCCGCGGAGATGTACGCGTACGCGGAGCAGCTCGGCGCAGAGCGCAGCAAGGCTCCGCGAGACGATCTGACCAGCATCCTGCTGAGCGCCGACGTCGACGGCGAGAAGCTCACCCAGGACGAGTTCGACGCGTTCTTCCTGCTGCTGGCGATCGCCGGCAACGAGACCACGCGCACCGTCACGGCGCAGGGAATGCGCCTGCTCTCCGAGCACCCCGATCAGAGACGCGCCATCACCGACGACCCGAGCCTCATCGGCCCGGCGGTGGAGGAGATCTTGCGCTACGCGCCGGCCGTCATCAGCTTCCGCCGTACGGCGATGGCTGACGTCGAGATCCGTGGCAAGCAGATCCGCAACGGCGACAAGGTGGTCATGTGGTATCCCGGCGCAAATCGCGACGAGGAGGCGTTCGACGATCCACAGAAATTCGACGTGAGCCGCAACCCGAACGACCACCACGCATTCGGCATCGGCGAGCACTTCTGCCTCGGCGCCAGCCTCGCCAGGCTCCAGCTACGCACGATATTCGACGAGCTGCTCACGCGACTGCCCGACATCGAGGTCGACGGCGAGGTGAAATACCTGCGCTCGAACTTCATCGACGGCATCAAGGAAATGCGCGTGCGCTTCACGCCGGAGACCCAGCGCCGCAAGGCCGCCTCTTGACGCTGCTCGCCGCCACAGTTAGCAAACGGGCAGACGCGACGTCCGGCGTGCCGCGCGCCGCGCACGGACGCATCAGGAGGACTCCGAGATGAAGGTTGTGGTCGATTACGATCTCTGCGAGGCCAACGCGCGCTGTATGCAGGCCTGTCCCGAGATCTTCTACGTGGACGACGACGACAATCTCCAGGTCAAGCAGGAGACGTTCGACGAGGCCCTCCTCTCCAAGGTCCAGGAGGCCGTGCGGCTGTGCCCGCGCCAGGCCCTGGCCATCGGCGACGACTGAGCCCTCAGATCGGCTCTTCCACGGGCCGGTCCATCCAGAAGCGCTGGTAGTCCGACACCGTCGCGAGCCGCGTGGTGTCGCGCACGCGATCGATGAACAGCACGCCCTGCAGGTGGTCGAGCTCGTGCTGCAGAACGGTCGCGAGGAACCCCTCGGCCTCGATGCTGCGAGCGTTGCCCTCGAGATCGACGTAGTCCACGCGCACCTTGCGAGGCCGTGACACCACGCCGCGAAGATCGGGCACAGACAGGCAGCCTTCCCAGAATGACTGCTCGGTGTCGTCGAGGACGGTCACGCGCGGGTTGACGAAGAACGTGGCCACGAACGGCTGCATGTCGGGATAGCGGTCCGACGCCTCGTCGATCTCGATGACCGCGACCTGGACGGACACGCCGATCTGCGGCGCCGCTATGCCGATGCCGCCCTCGGCCCGCATCGTATCGACCAGGTCGGCCGCCAGCTCGTGCAGGCCGCCGCTGCCGACCTCCTCGGCCCCGAGATCGCGCGCCACCTCGCGCAGCACCGGATTGCCGATCTTGCATACTTCGCGGACGGCCATCTTCATGCAGCTCCCGAAACGCCGTGCGCCGTCACGCCACGGGCAGCGCCAGCGACGGATCGAACCAGGCCAGCACACGGTCGTTCTCGTCGCGCGCGTAGGTGTGCGAGAGGTCTTCGATCTCGCGATACACGATGTCGGCCCCCGCACTGGCAAGCGTCTCGTGGGCCCAGCGTGCCGTCTGAACCGGGAACATCCAGTCCAGCGCTCCGTGCACGAGGTAGATACGCCGGTCGCGCGCGCGCTCGAGGTTGCCGTTTTCGAGATTGGCCGGGTGCAGCACGCCCGAGTACGGTGCCAGCGCCGTGAAGGGCGCGTTCTCGGCCAGGCCGGTCAGCAACGTGTACGTGGCGCCGTCGGACAGCCCGGTGAGCAGGATCTTGTCGTCGTCCACACGCCAGCGATCACGCACGTAGTCGACCATCGAGCGCAGCGGCGGCCCGTCGATGTCGGGGCCCATCAACGACCATGTCGGCCCACGCGCGGTGGGCGCAAGCAGCAGGAAGCCCCGACCACGCGCTTCGCGCAGCCACGACCACATGAACCCCCGTCCGTCGCCCGAGCCGCCGTGCAACGCCACCACGAGCGGTAGATCGCGCTGGCCGTCGTAGCTCTCGGGGACGTACAGGCAAAAGCCGCCGCGCTCCCCTTCGCCGCCGGTGCGGTGCAGGCCCACGCGCATGCCGTCGGCCGGCGGCGGCTCCACGCGCTCGAGGCGGTCGTGAAACGCGGGCTCGACGAAGTAGCGCGCGAGCGGCGGGAAACGGTGCACGGCGTACAGCGCCTCGAGACCCATCGTGTAGCGCTGCATGCTCGCCAGCACCTGGACGATCGCCCGGTCGGCGGGCACCTCGGCCACGAACGACGCGGCAGCCTCGGCAACGATACGACCGCCGCCGCAGAAGCGTTCGTGGAACTCGCTCAGACGCTCGGGCGGTGCGCTCATCGCCAGCACGTCGAGCGCCTGCTCCAGGGCGGCACGACGCGGCTCGAGCTGCGCGCGCAGGACCACGAGCTCGGGCGGGTGAAGGTGGCGCAACACCACCTCGAACGTGCCCAGCACACCGAGTAGCGCTCGCGCCGTCGCGGACAGCGCCTGCTCGTACGACTCGGTCATCGGCGATCCTCGCCGGCTTCCCCCTCCGGCCGAGCGCCGGCCGAGGGCGCGTCGAGGGACGGATCCCCCCAGCGTTCACGCGACAGGAAGTCGAGCCCGATGCACACCCCCATACGATGAGGCATCGTCGCGACCAGTGGAATGAGGACGGCCGCGAGGAAAAACCCGCGCCAGTACAGCCCCGTGGGCGTGACGCCCATGTAGATCAGCACCACCGGCACGAAGATGAAGATGCGGTCGCCGAGCACCCAGAACCCCCAGGTGTCGCCGGGCCTGGGCGCGAGCTGCAGCGAGCAGCTCGAACAGCGCTCGCGGACGCGCATGAAGCCGACGAACAGCCGCCCCTCGCCACAGCGCGGACAGCGGCGCCGAAGCCCGCGCATGAGAACCTGGACCAGCCCCGGACTACGGCGTTCTGGCCTTGAACTGCTCACCGGTGTTCCTGATGGACCGGTGGAACGTGGAAGTAAAGCAGGTCGAGACGTCGTCGCCGACGAGCTGCACGGTCAGGTCGGGCACCTGATCGAAGTACCTCGACGACGTGACCGGCGTCGGCATCGGGATCGACGCGCCGCGTGCCGTGAGCTGAACCTTGCTCTTGCCAACACCGGACGCCTTGATCTGCAGCCGGGAGACGCCGTCAGCCTTGCCGTCGCGGTCGCCGTACGACCATCCCCTGGGCGCACGCTCGTCCCACGCCGGGCCCGCCGGGACCTGCAGACGGCCGGCGAGCAAGGACTGCCCACCGGCGCTGTCGTAGATGCACACGCTCATGTCGGTGGTGGCAGCCGGGTCACCGAGCTGCGCATGCAACAGCCCTGCGCCTTGCAGCCACTTCCACTTGAGCACGTCGGCCGAGGGGTCGGCGGCGACGCGCAGTAGGAGCACGCCGCGACCGGCCTGCAGGCAGGCGGGATCGGGAGCTTCGCTGCTCGAGCATCCGCTCACCGCATCGCAGGTATCGAACGTGCACACGTCGCCGTCGCTGCACTCCAGCGGCGCACCGGCGACGCAGCCGAGCACGTCGTCGCAGCTCTCGACGCCGTTGCAGTCGTCGCCATCGTCGCATGCCGGCGGCGTGCCGGCCCGGCAGCCCTGCCCCGCCATGCACACCTCGATGCCGTTGCAGGCATCGCCGTCCGAGCACACCAGGGCCGGCCCCGAGCTGCACATGCCGGCCCCGTCGCAGGACTCGGCCCCGTTACACACGTCGCCGTCGTCGTCGCACGGCGATCCCGGTGCCGCCGGCTCGCAGCTCGACGAGCAGCAGTCGCCGTCCACGTCGTTGCCGTCGTCGCAGCCCTCGCCCAGGCCTACCAGGCCGTCGCCGCACTCGGTGAGACACAGGCCGTAGGCACCGAGGTCGCCGGGCTGGTGGTCGGCGGGGAGACCGAGGCCCTCGGAAATGCCCACGATTCCGTCGCCGGCGGTGATGCCAAGATGCGTGATGCGAACGGTGCCGTCGAAGAACAGCTCCACCTGGAAGCTGTTCGCGCCGCCTTCGAAGAACTCGGCCACGCCGGTCCAGGTCACCGCCACGCGGTCGGCGAGCTGCTGCCACGAGACCTGTCCGCCGCGGCCCGGATCGAGGTCGTCGAACAGGGCCGAGATGCGCGGCACGGCGAAGTGGTCTTCGAGACTCTCCGAGAAGTCCACGTCGGGCGCGGCGAACGTGAGATAGCCGTTGCTGCCGACGTGCAGCACGCCATATGACACGCCGTACAGCCAAACCCGCGCCCCGCCGGCCAGCGGCACCGCCACCGCCTCGTCGTCGCCGAGTGCCAGCACCGTGCCGCCCACGGGGTCGGTACGAAACGAGGTCACCGGCACACGGCAAGCCGTGTAGAAATCCGAGGACCCGTCGGGCGTCAACGTGAGCGACTGGTTGTCGAGGTCGTTTCCCGCGCCGCTGAACTGCTCGGTGAAGTGATCGGTCGCGTCGAGCGTCGTGAACGAGTAGCAGGCGCCGCCGTTGTCGTCGCCGGCGACGTTGCCGGCCACGTCGACGGCGTCGACCGCGTAGAAATGCCGCGTCGCGGGCTCCAGTGCCGAGAGCTCGAGCACATGCGCCGTGGACGCGCCGATCTCGGTCTCGTGGGTCAGCAGATCGTCGCACGACGTGCCGTAGCCCACCTGCCCGGCGGCGGCCTCGTCGGTGCCGAACGACACCGTCGCGGTGAAACCTCCCACGTCGCTCGCAGTCACCATCGAGATCACCGGTGCGGCGCAGTCGACGACCGCTGCGGCCTCGACCACCGCCGGCGAGCCGCTGCCGTCGTCGGCGTCGTGGTAGGTGGCGGTGATCGCGCTCCCCTCCCCTGCCTGCAGCATCCCATCTCCCGCCACCGGCACCTCGGCGCTCACCGCGATCGCTGCACTGAACGAGCCCGAGCCGACAGTGGTCTCGCTCACGAGCAGGTCCTCGGCGTCGCCCGCGCTCGTCGTCAAGGTCACCGAGAGCTCGCCGTCGCCCGCCAGGTCGCTGTCGGACACTGCAACCGCGACGGTGTCCGCGCACGCGTAGCTCGTGCGGTCGAGGAAGACCGCACCCGCGGGCACGACCGTCGAGAAGTTGTACGCAACCAGCGCGAAGTCCTGATCGCTGCCGTCGCCGTTGCCGGGCACGCCGTCGTCGGCGATGGTCGTCGCGTCGACCCGAATCGTCGCCGGACCGGCCAGCCCGGCGGCCAGCACCACCGCCTCGGCGTTGTTGCGCGCATCGGCCGCCCCGCCCGGCACCGAAAGACCGCCGGAGAAGTTGTTTCCGCGGTACAGCGTCCCGCCGGCCTCGACGACGAGATCGAGGTCGTTGACGAACGCATCTCCGAACGTCGGGCCCGGCGCGTCGGTCCACACCAGGGTCACGCGCACCGGTCGGCCCGCATCGATCACCTGACCGTGCACCGAGAAGCTACCGCCCGAAGAGCCGAACACCGTGGCCTGGTCGATCAGGTAACGCGCGGCCGTCGGCTCGAAGCCCACGCCCATGTCGGCCGCCCCGAAGCCCTGGGCGTCGCCGGGCAGCTCCTCCCCGGCCCCGTCCCCGTCGAGGTAGCGGGCGCTGTTGAGGATGAACGCCTTCAGCAGCGCCGGGCTCGGCTCGGCATGCCCGTGCTCGCGAGCGAGGAACTCGCTGGCGAGGGAGGCATAGCCGGCGACGGCGGGCGTGGAGTGGCTCGTTCCCGACGACCACGTGTATCCCGTGGCGGCCGGAAACAGTGCGTCGGCGCCAGGGGCCTGGCCGTCGTTCGTGGCCGCACCGCACACGCCCGAGCCGTTGAACTCGGGCCGTGACGCGGCGCCGTGCACGAACGTTCCCGGCGCCACGATATCGGGCTTGATGCGACCGTCGGCCGTCGGCCCACGGCTCGAGAAGTCGGCGATGTCGCGAGCATCGTCGCCGTCGATGATGGTCTGACCGCAGCCGTCGCCGGCCGCCGCAGCCGGGTTCGACGTCTCGCTCGCCCCCACCGTGAGCACGTTCTTCGCGGTGCCCGGCGAGCCCACCGAGCCAGCCGTCGGTCCGGCGTTGCCGGCGGCGACCACGAACAGCATCTCCTGATTGCCCGCCACCGCGGCCCGCGCGTCACGGGTCAGGCCGTCGTACAGCTGTGCGTCGATCGTGTAGTCGCCGGCAACATCCGCACCCCAGGAGTTCGAGCTGATCCGTGCCCCGCGCGCGTGGTAGTCGTCGACCATGGTCGCATCGCCGAATCCCGCGTCGAACGACGGCGCGAAGATGCGAACGCTTGCCAGGCGCCCGAACGGCGAGATGCCCAGTCCGAAGTTGAAGCCGAACCCGTCCTCGACGCCCGGACCCGCCCCGGCCTGATAGCCGCCGGCGATCGACGCGTTGAGGTGGCCGTGGCCGTCGGGGCCCTCGGGCCCGGCCGCCTGCGAGCCCGGCGGCAGCACCGAGAACGCGATCCGGCTCGCCAGCGCGGGATCGCCGAGCTGGTACAGCTCGGCGCTGGCCGGCGTCGTGGTGCCATTGTCGACGCCGTCGTCCACGACCACCACGACCGGATAGTCGGCCGGGCTGGTCGAGAAACCGCGCGCTGCCAGCCACGACAGGTAGCCCGGCCCGAGCGGCTCGATGCCGTCGGCGTCGAGGCTGCCGGCGAGGATCCTTCCCTGGCGCTCGCCCACCGGCCGCGGCTCGACGTACGGCTCGACGCTCACCACCGCATCGACCGCGGCGAGCGCCTCGAGGCTCGCGCGCGCGACGCGCACGCGCAGGTTCACGTAGCGACCGCCGAGCACGCGCACCGGTCGCGCGGTCGTCCGGCTTGCCAGCGACACCACCCGTGCGATGTCGTTCTTGACGCCGTCCCCATGATGGAACAGCTGGACCGCCACCTCGACCTCGTCGGCCGCGGCGCTGAATCCGCTGCGCCCGCCTCCGCCCGTCGCACGCGCGAGCGCCGGCGCCAGCGCGTACCCTGGAAGGTAGTCGGCCTCGTACTGCAGTGCGCCGGCCGCGCGCTTGCGGCGGTGTGTACCGGCGGTGTCGTCGGCCCAGACCAGGTACGCATTATGGGCCACGTAGTGCACCGGGCGAAGGCCCGCGGCGAGGAGCGCCGCCAGCTCGTCGTCGCCCGGCGGCGCACTGAACTGGACGAGCCTGAGACGCCGTGACGGTTGCGCGGGCGCCGCGGCGCGTGTGTCGATGACACCGTGACGCAGGCGAATGGTGTCGAAGTCTCGACGCAACGTGGCGCCCGCCGCCATCAGCTCGGCCACGCGATCGGCCGGCACCGAGATGACGTCGTAGCCGCCCCGGCGCGCCACGGGCTCGACGCCGTGACCGGGCAGTGCCGCGACCGCGGTCATCGCTGCGGCCGGCACCAGCATCTTCACGCTCTCCTCGGGCCCGCCCGACGCGCCGACACGCTCGACGGCGACCACGGCCGCCACCGACGCGGCGCTCGCGATCAAGATGTGGAAGATGCGCAACAAGGAACCCGCGCGCCCGGGATCGCGGTCAGGGCCGGATCTCGACCGCCACCACCGCCCAGTCGACGCTACCGCTGAACGAGCCGTCCACGCTCACGGTGGCCGGCGTATCGATGGTCTGATCGGCGATCGCGGTCGCGGATGCTCCGCCGCCGCTGCCGGCCGTCATCTCGATCTGCTCGGTGTAGCCGCCGCCGGGCGTGTGCGAGCGGTTACGCATGGCCGGCGTCACGAACACCACCGCGCCCGGCGTGGTCGTGGTCAGGTTGAACGAGTACGTCTTGCCGTCACTGCCGCCCGAGCAGGCCCCGCCCGCGCCGTTGCTGTTGCCCGACACGACGTTGCCGATCGCAGCCCCGGCGCTGACGCCGGAGTAGCGCGCCACGGCGATCGCGACGTTCGCGACCGAGTCGGCCAGGGTGGCGGTCACCGGCCCGTCGCCGGTCGGCGCGCCCTGCGCCGTCCACACCGACACGCCGGTCTGGTTGCGACCCGAGCACTGCGCCGCCAGCTCGGTCCAGGTCAGGCCCAGGCCGGTGACCGCGGTCACGGCCTCGTAGGACTTGGGTGCCACCGTCGCCACGTACAGGTTGCCCGCCACCGCGGTCAGATCGGTCTCGGTGGCTACCGTCGCCTGACCGCTCGCCATGCCGGCGGCGAGCTGTGCGGTGACCACAGTACCGCCGCCTGACAGCGTCGTCGTGGTCGTGTTCGTCGACGTCGTCGTGCTGGTCGAGGTCGTCGTGCTCGTCGACGTGGTCGTGCTGGTCGTCGTCGGCCCTACCAGGGTCGTCGTGGTCGTGCTGGTGGTGGTCGTCGTCGGCCCGGCCACGGTGGTGGTCGTGCTGGTCGACGTGGTCGTGCTCGTCGAGGTCGACGTGGTCGGCGGCGGCGGTGAGCCTCCACCACCGGCCAGCACCTCGACGGCGATCACCGCCCAGTCGGTGCTGCCTCCGAACGAGCCCGAGACCGTCATCGAGATGGGATCGTCCACGGTCGAGTCGGCCATGGCCGCGGATGCGGCACCGCCACCGCCGCCCTGGAGGATCTCGGCGTGCTCGACGAAGCCGGCTCCCGGGCTGTGCGTGCGGTTGCGCATGGTCGCGCCCGCGTGCACCACCGAGCCGGCGGCCGTGGTCGTCAAACCGAAGCTGTACGAGTTCGAATCGGACCCGCCGGAGCAGCCACCGCCCACACCCGCCGTGTTGGCCGAGGACAGCGCACCGATCGGATCGCCGGAATCGACGCCGGAGTAGCGCGCCACCACGATCGCGGCATTGCTCGGAGCGCCGTCGAGCGTGGCCGTCACGATGCCGGCGGCACCCGGCGAGCCCTGCGCCATCCAGAGCTCGACGCCGGTCTGACCGCGTGCCGAGCACTGCTCGCCGACCATCGACCATGTCAGGCCGAGGCCGGTGACGCTCAGCACGGCCTTCTGCTTCTTGCTGGCGACCGTCGCCAGGTACAGGTTGCCCACTCCGGAGCCGACGGCAGAGGTCGCGACGGTCGAGACGCCGCTGGAGCCGCCTTCGACGGTCTCCTCGAGAACCACCTCGTCGGAGCCGCAGATGTTCGCGTGCGCGCAGCCGGTCGCAGCGGCGCAGCTGTCGGCCGTGCACTCGTCACTGTCGTCGCAGTCGAGCGCGTCGCCCGACTCACAGCTGCCGCCCGAGCACACCTCGTCGCCGTTGCACAGATCGCCGTCCGGACACGGATCGATGTTGTCCGGGTGCGCGCAGCTGCCGGCGCCGTCGCACACGTCGTCGGTGCAGTCATTGCCGTCATCGGTGCACGACGTACCCGCGCTACGCGCCGAGGTCGTGCACGAGCCCGTGCCGTCGCAGGTATTGTCCGTGCACTCGTTGCCGTCGTCGGTGCAGGCCATGCCAGCCGCCAGGTTGCATGTGTCGCCGGCCTCGCTGCAGGTGTCGGCACACTCCGCGCCGCCGGCACAGGGGTCGCCGGCATGGGCCGAGCAGCTGCCCGCGGAGCAGGTGTCCGCGCCATTGCAGAACAGACCGTCGTCGCACGGCGCGGCATTGGACGGATGCGAACAAATACCGGCGCCGTCACACTCGTCGTCGGTACACGGGTTGCCGTCGTCGGTGCAGGCCGTACCGGCGGGCACGCCGCAATCGTCGGCACCCTCGTCGCAGCTGTTGGCGCACTCGCCGCCGGTGCACGGGTCGCCGGCGTGAGTTGCGCAGCTGCCCGCAGAGCACGTATCGGGGCCGTTACAGAACACGCCGTCGTCACACGGCGCCGTGTTGTCGGGGTGCGAGCAAGCGCCCGCACCGTCGCAGACGTCGTCGGTGCAGCCGTTGCCGTCGTCGGTGCAGGCGGCGCCCGACAGCGCATTGCAGCTGTCGCCGGCCTCATCGCACGAGTCCATGCACTCCGCGCCACCGGTGCACGGGTCGCCGGTGTGGACCGAGCACGTGCCCCCCGAGCAGGTGTCGGCGCCGTTGCAGTACAGGCCGTCGTCACAGGTTGCCGCGTTGGCCGGGTGCGAGCAGGCGCCGCCGCCGTCGCAGACGTCGTCGGTACACGCGTTGCCGTCGTCACCGCACGCGGTGCCAGCGGTGACCGCACAGCTGTTGCTGCCCTCGTCGCAGCTGTCGGCACACTCGCCGCCGCCCGCACACGGGTCACCGTCGTGAGCCGAACAGCTGCCCGACGCACAGGTATCGGCGCCGTTGCAGAACAGCCCATCGTCGCACGGCGCGCTGTTCGAGGGGTGGCTGCACGCACCCGCGCTGCAGACATCGTCGGTGCACGCGTTGCCGTCGTCGCAGTCGATGGGATCGTTGCTGCACACGCCGGCATTGCAGGTGTCGTCGGTGCACGCGTTGCCGTCGCTGCAGTCGGCGTCGAGCGCGCACGGCGGTGTGCCGGCGCTGCCGGCGAGCAGCTCGACGGCCACCACGGCCCAGTCGGTGCTCCCGTTGAACGATCCGGCCACGGTCATCGACGACGGATCTTCCACGCCGGCGTCGGCCACCGCCGCAGAAGCGGCGCCGCCTCCGCCGCCCTGGAGGAGCTCCGCCTGCTCGACGAATCCGGCGCCGGCGCTGTGGCTGCGATTGCGCATCGTGGCCGACGCGTGGACCATCGAGCCGTCACCGGTGGTCGTCAGACCGAAGCTGTATGCGCTCGAGTCGGAGCCTCCCGAGCAGCCGCCGCCCACGCCGACGGTGTTCGCGGAGGAAAGCACACCGATCGGGTCGTCGCCGTCGACGCCGGAGTAGCGCGACACGACGATCGCCGCGTTCGTCGGCGTGCCGTCTAGCGTTGCCGTGACGGCGCCGCCGCCACCAGGCGTCCCCTGGGCCATCCACAGCTCCACCGTGGTCTGGCCGCGGGCGGAGCACTGAGCAGCCACCTTGGTCCAGCTGAGCCCCAGGCCCGACACGCCGAGCACGTCCTTCGGAGCCTTGCTCGAGACCGACGCCAGATAGACGTCGTCGGTGGCGGCCGCAAGGCCGGCCGAGGTCGTCACCGTGGACAGGCCGCTCGAGCCGCCGGTCACCACCTCTTCGAGCGTGATCTCGCCGCCGCTACACAGGTCGAGATGCTGACACCCGGCCACGGCATCGCAGGTGTCGACCGTGCAGATGTCGCCGTCGCCACAGTCCAGCGCTGTACCGGTCTGGCAGCTCCCACCGCCGCACACCTCGTCACCGTTGCACAGATCGCCGTCCGGGCATGGATCGGTATTGTCGGGATGCGTGCAGGTACCGGCGCCGTCGCACTGGTCGTCGGTGCAGCCGTTGCCATCATCACCGCAGACTGTACCGACGGCGAGCGCGGTGGCGACGCAGGCGCCGACACCGTCGCAGCCGTTGTCGGTGCAGTCGTTGCCGTCATCGGTGCACACGGTGCCGGCCGGCAGATCGCAAGTGTCGCCCGCCTCGTCGCAGGTGTCGGCACACTCGCCGCCGCTCGCGCACGGATCGCCCGTGTGCAGCGAGCAGGCGCCGCCGAAGCACAGATCGGCGCCGTTGCAGAACAGGCCGTCGTCGCAGGGCAGCGAGTTCGCCGCGTGCGAGCAGCTTCCGGCACCGTCGCAGAGGTCGTTCGTACAGGAGTTGCCGTCGTCGCTGCAGGCCGTCGCCGCAGGCAGGTTGCACGTGCCGCCGGCCTCGTTGCAGGTGTCCGCACACTCGCCGCCGCCCGCGCACGGATCGCCGGCGTGCGCCGAGCAGGCGCCGGCGGAGCAGGTATCCGCGCCGTTGCAGAAGATCCCGTCGTCACACGCGGCAGTGTTGTTCGCGTGCAGGCATGCGCCTACCCCGTCGCACACGTCGTCGGTGCAGCCGTTGCCGTCGTCGGTGCACGCGGTACCGGCCGCCACGGCGCAGCTCTCGCCCCCCTCGTCGCAGGTGTCGAAGCACTCCGGACCACCCGCACACGGGTCGCCGTCGTGAACCGAGCAGCTGCCCGCCGAGCAGGTATCCGCACCGTTGCAGTAGAGGCCGTCATCGCACGACGCGCTGTTGTCGGGGTGCGAGCACGCACCGGCGCCGTCGCACACGTCATCGGTGCAGCCGTTGCCGTCATCGGTGCAGGCCGTGCCCGCCGGCACGCCGCAGCCGTCGGTCACCTCGTCGCAGCTGTCGGCGCACTCGCCGCCCGTGCACGGATCACCGTCGTGCGCCGAGCAGCTACCGGCCGAGCAGGTGTCCGCACCGTTGCAGAACAGGCCGTCGTCGCACGGCACCGCGTTGTCCGGATGCGAGCACGCCCCCGCCCCGTCGCACACGTCGTCGGTGCAGCCGTTGCCGTCGTCGGTACAGTCGGTGCCCGACGCCAGGTTGCAGCTGTCCCCGGTCTCGTCGCACACGTCCTGACACTCGGCTCCGCCGGCGCACGGATCGCCGTCATGCACAGAGCAGGTCCCGGCAGCGCACGTGTCCGTGCCGTTGCAGAACAGACCGTCGTCGCACGGCGCGACATTGACCGGATGCGAGCAGGCGCCGCCGCCGTCGCACACGTCGTCGGTGCACGGATTGCCGTCGTCGGTA
>Ga0315338_1000293_pt1 | contig 144209 bp, 138 predicted proteins | sample ASW8metaG_FD_204518 | JGI IMG/M metagenome (GOLD analysis project Ga0315338, IMG submission 204518) | Ammonia-oxidizing marine archaeal communities from Monterey Bay, California, United States - ASW #8 | ecosystem: Environmental > Aquatic > Marine > Coastal | place: USA: California | collected... | reverse complement strand
CCGCCGAAGCAACAAGGATGAGTCGCCCGTTGTCCTGTCGACTATCCACCAAGCTAAAGGGCTCGAGTGGCACAGTGTTTTTATCATCTGCCTACTAGAAGGATTCTTTCCAAGCCAGCGCTCCCTTGACGAACCCGGAGGAGAAGAGGAGGAACGACGTATCTTCTACGTTGCCACGACCCGAAGCCGGGATGAACTCTACTTAAGCTACCCAATTGTTCGCGCTGGTGGCTATGGAGCGTCTGTTGTACAGCAACCTTCAAGGTTTCTACAGGAACTACCTGAAACATCGTACGAGGCTTGGCAGCTTGAGGAAGAACCAAATAAAGCGGCTAACCCGCACGGTGGAATCTCTCATGACTTTGACCCAAACGTGGATCCCATATGGGATGATAACGAGCCGCTGGAGGAACCCTGGTTAACCGATTAAGTTCCTTTGACCACTCTGGCGGAATTGCTAGCATACCTTTTGTAATTGTCGACTTCTTTTCCAGCAGACTTCCCAAACAGGGATTTATAGTGCGCATCGCTTACCCCAATCTTTGGATTCTGCTCACGGCCCACTTGGTTCTGCTGGCACCAACAGTGCAAAGCTTTGCCCACATTCAAACCGAGCCAATAAGTCTTAACAATCCAGATATGGCGTGGTTAGAGATTGTTGAAGATTTGGCGAGTTATGAGTGGAATGTTGATGTGCTGAACAACACACGTCAGCCTGTCCGTCTACGCATAATTTTCGACCTGCTGGACGACGACGATTCTCCAATAAATCGGGATGAACAAAACAACCCGCAAGACTTTGTCATTATCAGTGTAGAACCCAACCAAACCATCCCGGTGAAACAACAGGGCAGTCTTAGCTACGACCTAGCCGCTGAAGTCATCACCTATCAAGTACGTCGGGAGATTCTCCCGAGCCTGCACTAGATTACCCCTAAGTCGTGAAACTGCTCCGCACAGCCGTTGACGTTCGATCCTACGTCCTGAAGAACTGGAGAAAGGTAATTCCAGAGCTTCTTGTCACACGGACGCGCGTTTGCCTGTCTCCCGAGGATGAAAACCTTCTCCAGGTAGATCTACGGGGTGGCGGGCCGGTTCAGCGTCTGCTTCTCTTGCCCTTAGCCTCTGGTGAGCCACGATTGGTTCGCGGTTTGCTGCCGCGACTACGCGAATTAGGCCGCCGACGTGACACTTGGGCTGGCTTCGTGGTCCCACATATGGGCGTTAGTGGGGTCAAGGTCTGCCGAGAAGCCGGAGTTGGCTACATCGATTGCTGTGGGAACGCATATCTTCAGTTCAACAGCGTCGTGGTGCAAATCTATGGAAATCGCAACAAGTTCGCCAGCCGCAAGCGGCCACGGACGCTATTCAATGACAAGGCGACTATCCCACTCCGGATCCTGCTTGAGAATCCGGGGGCATTGGTCACTACCCGTGAAATTGCAGATCGGGGGGGTATGAGCTTGGGGTGGGTTTCACAGATCTTGCAACAGTTACATTCGAAAGGTTATGTCGAACGCAAGCGTGGCGGCGGCACGCGGATCGTAGATCCGCCACGACTAATTGGTGATTGGCTGCAGCAGTATACGTTCGAACATAATTCCGTCTTTCCGTTCCGCATGCAGAACTCCCAACCGGGAGAAACACTCCAGCAGCTCCGCACCCTTAGGCCGCCATTGTTCGAACGCTACGCTCTGACGCTTGACGCTGCAGTGGCCACGTTGAGAGGGCAGTCAAACGCCAAGCAACTTCACCTATACCTACCGGACTTATCCCATAAGCGAGATCAAGCCCTCGAGATGTGGTCCGAAGCCTTGCAGCTCAAGCCTGCAGGCTACGACGCCAACTGCTTTCTCGTTGGCCCAACATACAAATTTGCAACCTTTTTCGGCATGCACCGCGTAGAGGGGTTACGCGTGGTTTCAGATCTGCAACTCTACCTTGACCTATTCCACTCGCATGGCGCCAGCCGACCCAAGGCTCAGGCAACCGTGATCTCTCGGCTTCCGTTCACAGTCGAATCTGCCATCGCTAATTGATGCGCCATAAGGTTTTCCAGCGTGCTGACAAACCCACTAACTGACTTGTGCAACAGAGACCCGCAGGGGAGGAAGAGCGAGACACTCCTTCTCACACTTAGCGATTTTCCAAGTCAACCCCTAGGCCATCAGCAACACGGTTGACAAAGGCATAATAGGAGGTCACTACTACGATATCGTGGATAGCTAAGTCATCGAATCCATGTAGCCGCAGGTCTTCGATGTCTGCCGCTTCCATGCCCTGAGGGGTAAGCGTCAGTTTTGCTGCAAAGTCAAGCATCACACGATCCCCATCACCTAAGTCTGCCTCACGATAATCACGTGAAACTGAGTCCACTAACCGCTCGTCATTGGTTACTTGGCGGAGACCCTCCGCGTGATGCGTCAGTCAGTAGTGACATTCGTTGAGCGCAGAAACGACCACAGCAATCATCTCCCGTTGAGCCCTAGACAACGGGGAGCTCCCTTTCATTGCCGTTATGTAGAGCTCGAAGTGGTCTGCTAAGAGCTTCGGATGAAGCCCGTGAACTCGAAGAATGTTATCGACGGTGCCATCCGGCTCAGCGACCCTGCCGTAAATCTCGGCAAGCTCATCGTCAGCATTCTCCGGGAGTATTTCGCGGATCCAAGCCATTAAGGTCCTGGTTTTTACTGGACGCCCGTTTCACTGAGCGTAGTGAGGAATTCCTCATTGTTTTCCGTTTGGCCAATTCGCTTTATTAGCAATTCCATGGCCTCGTCGGATTGCACAGCAGCTAGCGCCTTACGCAGCATCCAGACACGCTGAAGCTCAGTTTCGTCCAATAACAGCTCTTCCTTCCGCGTACCTGATCGATTTATCGCAATGGCAGGAAAGATGCGTTTGTCGGCAAGCTTACGCTCAAGGACGACTTCAGAATTACCAGTACCCTTGAACTCCTCAAAAATAACCTCGTCCATGCGACTACCAGTCTCAATGAGTGCGGTGGCGATGATTGTCAAACTTCCACCTTCCTCAATGTTTCGAGCTGAGCCGAAAAACTTCTTCGGTTTCTCTAGAGCGTTCGCATCTACCCCCCCAGTCAAGACACGACCCGATGTCGGGGTAACAGTATTATGGGCCCGCGCAAGACGAGTCAGTGAATCCAAAAGAATCACTACATCAGTACCGTGCTCAACAAGTCGCCTCGCTTTTTCCATAACGATTTCACCAACCGCCACATGACGCGTAGCCGGCTCATCAAAAGTTGAAGCCACGACTTCTCCAGCTACAGTCCGCTGCATATCCGTGACTTCTTCCGGGCGCTCGTCGATGAGCAAAACGATGACATATGCTTCTGGATGGTTGGCCGCAAGTGATCGCGCGATAGTCTGGAGCAACAGAGTCTTACCTGCGCGAGGTGGCGAGACGATGATCGCTCGTTGCCCAAACCCTTGCGGGCTAAGTAAGTCCAGAACCCGCGACGCAACGTTCTCTTTGCCGTTTTCTAAACGGATCCGCGTCTCTGGATGAAGCGGTGTCAAGTTCTTGAAACGCTTCCTCTGCTGAGCCATATCGGGCGGATCGAAGTTGACGGCATCGACCCGAACCATGGCGAAATACTTCTCTCCACTTTTTGGTTTACGAATCGTGCCTGAAAGAGTGTCCCCAGTCCGTAGCCCAAATTTTCGGATCTGTGATGGAGAGATGTAAACATCCTCGGGGCCCGGCAAATAAGAAAACTCTGGAACCCTCAGGAAACCGTATCCGTCAGGAAGTACTTCCACGACACCTTCTGTGTAGAGAAAGCCGTTGTCTATAGCCTGGACCTTCAGTATTTCGAAGACCAGGTCCTGCTGAGTCAGTTCCGTGGCCGCTTCAGCTAACCCAACTTTCTGAGCAATTTCAAGAAGCTCAGCGGGTCGTAACTCTACAAGCTCAGATACGGAATGGAGAGTCTTGAGTATGGCGTTCGCCTCCTCGTCAACCATCATCTCCGGTCCGCGATTCTTACGCTGCTGATGATCCTTGTTGCCTCGCGGCGCACCACGGCGGCCGCGACGGCGACGTGGACGACGCCTGCGCTGCTCATTCATAGAAAATACCCTGGGTCAGGGAAGGAAATAGAGTGGTGCATGGTGCACAAAGATTGCCAGCCTTAGGAATCCAAAGAAGGCCTGGCGAAGCGCGAGAAATTTCGGAGGCGCGCTAACCACCTATATTGTTGGCAGGAGAAAGGAGGCCTGTCAAGGCCCCATTCGAACGTCTGGCTTCAACGATTCTTGTAACTACCCGAAACCAGGACGTTCACCACATAAGTAGCTACCGCTATGATCTGCTCCTCAGAGAGAACGTCAGAAAATGGCGTCATTGCACTGTCGTCGATTCCCTCGGTCACCACGCCTGCGATTTCTTCGACAGTTCCACCACCTGCATATTTCCACTCTGCTGTTGTGAAGTCGCGTGGTTTCGGGTCAAGGAATCGGGCCGCTGAACCATCACCTTTTCCCTCTTGTCCGTGGCACGATGCGCATTGTTCTGAATAGACAATGCGGCCATGCTCAAGTTGTTCAGCGTTCTGCTCCTGGTCGGCACGCAGCGAACTAGATACTGCAAAGACAAGCCCGACCATGGTGACAAATAATGCAGCACAAAATTTTAATGACAAGCGGGGGAGGGAACCCGCACTTTGTTTCGAATGCATTCCGTTCTCCATACGACCAGTCATTGTTCCTTAGGAGTCCTTGAGGTCAAGTTCATACTGATTATACGCTCAGCGTCCCACGCTTGCCGACAATCTCAACCATTCTGCAATTCGAGACGCACTTTGCAGGTAGGCACGATCCGCAATATCGTTCGTGTCCTTATCCGACATGGAGTCTGTGCCCGATGGAATGACTACCGCGAACGGTTCCAGGTTGCGGTGTCTGGGATTGGTGGTGAGCTTCCAAAGAGTGAACCCTCCGAGGGTAGGGAAGGCTCCTTGCTCTACGACGCGCTCCAGTGCCTCCAGGGCACGCACCCGTTCGAAAGGATCCTCTGGAGCAGTTGCCCAATGTACACACGTCAGCACAGGTTTGCCTGTAATTTCACCTGGGGGCACAGTCTCCAGCACCTCGACACGCTGATATGAAAAGGGCCGGACAGTACTGGCAGCCTTCCGTGTCCAACCGAGCTCAAAAAACATGACTGGCAGGACCCGGCCAGGGCCACCGGAGCGACTTGCGAGGTCATTCAGCTCACTGGCCACGCGCAACCAACTTGATGTCATAGCTTCCTCAAGTCGCTGGCCGGCGAGTCCTCGAAGGCTCAACGGAAAGTAAGCGTTGACTCCAACAACATCAAGCGCATCCCAGAATCCCACTTCTTGAAACTGATCAAAATTCGCCGCGTAGCTTAGAGGCCCAGCGTAGACGGCCCGGATGTCGCTAATAAGCTCGCGCCAGTATCTATCGTACGTCTCCCGCCGGACATTGAGATCGTCAATGTTTACACCAGCCGCTTCCGATGCACCAGTGACGTATTGGGTCCATTTGCGATCAGAGATTTCCTGCGCCCGAAGATACTCGTCGAGAGTCACGTAATTCCCACCATCCGGGAACTGTAGGTCCGGTGCTATATCTTCCGCGGGTATCTTGGCGGCACACCGAACTAACGATTCTCTTACACTACTAGTACGGTCGGGGCTCAGGAAATAGCGATACAACTCCGGTAGCTTCTCTAATGTCACCGTGGAGGTCAGCGAGTTAAGTTCACTACCGATGACAAGAAGGTCTACATTTTCGGAGGAAGCAATTCCAGCAGCCCAAAGAGCAAATTCTCCATAATTGCGGAACCAATCGGGAATATCCTTACGGTCCGGCCAAATAGTTCCGTGCCAATGATGACGGTTCGAAATATCACCTTGCTCAAGCGCGACACGTAACACTAGAGTCACGACAAGTCCGGCCTCTTTGGCCATCCGAATGTCGGCAATAATTCGGTCCCCATTTTCCTGAAATAATAAATCAGGGGAATTCCAGGCCTGCTGACGCGCGTAAATTGTTAGCTGGATCGCATTGAGGCCTTGGGCGCGTAACCCATCTATCCACGCCTGCGAGTCATTTCCATCAACCTGAATTCCGCCTGACATAATGGGCACATACGGGTTATCAATAGATGGAAAACACCCGATTACGCTAATACATGCTAGGAACAGGCTAGTAAGTAACGAGAACTTCCATTTACATGACACAACGGCAGGAAGAGGTAGTTTGCAAGGAATAGCATCATCCGCGCATCTCCCCATAAAACTTTCCATAATAATCGTTATCCTGAAATAGACGTGAAACAACTGAGCATGGTCTGATGCTTACACCCCTACACAACAAACTCCGGAAAACTTAGCTCTATGTACTACAAAAGCACATGGATGTGCATTTGGATGGATATCCGTCACACATCCTGTCCACACATTCATCACATTCTCAAGGAAGTTTCCGCCCGCATGCCTTACAGTGAAATTTCGACAGGGAGTTGAACCAGTTCAGGGATATTCACATCATTCGATCAGACTGTGCCTCGGAAGAACAGTTTTCCGGGGTACCGATTTTCTTGACCAACATTGTCCGCAGGGCTTCTGATTGATTCAAGGAGACTCACCGTGAACGGCAGACGAATATTGGCTCTGTTTTGGGCCTTGCTTACCATTCTTTCCGCGCTGGACGCTTATTCCCAGAACTCTAAACAAGCCTATGAAACTATGCGCCTTATACGCCGGGAAAAAATGGACCTGGTCCTTCCAGGGGCGATGAGGGACAACAATGTTGATATGTGGATCCATGTTGTGCAGAGCGGGAACAAGGACCCCCTTGCCCTAGACTTAGGTGGATGGTTTGAATACCGCGCTTGGGATCCCATCGGATACTACATATTCACAGACCGCGGCGGCGACCGGATCGAAAGAATCATCTTGGGAGGAGAGGACGAAGAAGGCCTCTACGACATTTCCGGATCCGGCAACGAGTTGTTCCGCCTCGTAAAGGAACGCGACCCCCAGGTCATCGCGGTCAACATGTCAACTTCGCTCCCCATTGCAAATGGCTTGTCGCACACAGCGTATTTGAGCATGACTGACGCACTGGGGGAAGAATATACAAAGAGGATTGTCTCGGCCGAGCAAGTCATTACCGATTTTAGAGTTCGAAGAGTCCAATCGGAGGTTGTCGCTTTTGCGAATGCACTCGAGATTCAACGGCAAATCATGGAAGCAGCCCTGCGTCGGATCACACCAGGAATCACGACCCCCGAAGAGATTGGATGGTGGGCTGCAGATCAGCTCCTGGCGCAAGGTATCGGACCATCCTACCAAGCAGCGACGCTGTTCCTCCCCTACCGGCCTAGCGGAGCGACCAATGGTGTCTATCAGCCGGGTGCGTTCATTTCATGGGATATGGGCATCGGGTATTTGAACTTCGGCACAGACATCAAACGTAATGCGTATATTCTCCGGGACGGAGAGGAAGATTTGCCCGAGGGGTTAAAACTCGCCTGGGCACGTGGGATGACGGCGCGGGAAATTTTACGCAAAACGTTCAAGGCGGGCAGGACAGCCGGGGAATCTTTGGAAGCGATTGTCGCCGCCCTGGAAGCAGCCGATTACGTGCATACACCTTCGGACGACAGAACTTCGCAATATCGAGACCTGGTGAGGGCTCTAGGCGATGACAAGAGGTCCGGGTTTTCAATCGACTTCCATGCCACGGGAAATACAAGTGTGGGCGATGCTACGGCAGGTCCATCGATGGCGGCTTGGCGATCGACGACCGAAAATATCATGGTGCAGCCAAACTATATTTTCGCACTGGAGTTTGAGTTGAACACATGGGTTCCGGAGTGGAATAGGCGAATAGGGATCAATTTTGAAGACAATGCCATTGTTACAAACCTTGGCGTTGAATACCTAAGCCCTATAAATGAAGACATCATCATAATCCGCTGACTAGAGCCCACCAGGAGGTAGCTAACTTAGGCTGGCATTCGCCGTCCGGAGGGTTCATATGACCAAGAACAATCGGCGCAAATTTCTCGCTGAACTGAGAATACAGTTCAATGCCGGGCAGGTACCAGCAGCGTCTCCCCTACCCTGATCACTGTGCGGTTGCCCATATTGTTGGCGTCTTGAATGGCGCGAACCTGTGTACCATATCGATTAGCGATGATTGTCAGATTCTCCCCACGCCGGACGGTATGGGAAGCAAACTGCGGCTCAGGCGCCTCCAATACGATGTTAAGAACGGTTCCCGCCTCCGGCAGTTGCTCATCCCATAGTTGATTATCTCGAATAACTCGCCAGGCGGAAGTCTCGAACATAGCGATGAGATCATCTATCGATTCACCGTCCGCCACAGTGTGTTCGGTTTGCTCGGGCTGTTCAGGCGGCTCGTTATCGTACTGATCCACTTTTGTTTCCCATTTTAGGGGGAGACGTAATTCCATTCCTGGAGGCAATGTCTGCAGATGCCAGATCTTGTTCTCCTCGCGGAGTGCATCCAGGGCCACATCAAATGCGAATCCAACGGTGAAATAATTGTCCCCTATACGGCTCCGATAATAGATAGAGTCATCTCGGACTTCGTAAAGGTTACTGCTTGGCACCTTTGGGTATGCGATCAAATACCCCGGAACAAGCTTTCTGATGCCAATATATGGGTTGTACAATCGCAATTGAACAAGAGGGATACCAAGCCGACGTGACACCGTCCACCAATCATCATTTTCGCGAGCTACCTCAAGCAGCAAGCTACTCGCGTGGCGTCGGATGGGCTCTTCATAGAGTTTGAGTACCATCCGATAGTGACCCACCCCGATAACGTATTGAAGGGATTCCAGACGCATCGGACGACTCCGACCCACTGTACCGGGGCCACCGTTATACCCAGCGAGCGCATAGTCCTCGCGGTCAAAACGCTCGACAAGTTGCGCCAGGTACTTGATGCCCGCCTCAATATTGTCATCCACACCAAGGGCTCTTTGTGTCGCCGGCATAACTTGAAAATAACCTTCGGCACCCGCCCATGAAGTAAGGGCAGCGTTCCCCCCTGACTCGTACAGACAGACCGCCCGAGCAAGATCATAGTCAAGTCCGTAGGCGTTTGAGTGAACTCCGATCCGCTCTTCAATCTCCATGACTTTCCTGTAGAGCCCAAGGAAACCAGGCGACAGATCATTAAGCCGCAGAGTTTTCGGATCAAGCACACCTGCCGATAATTGCTGCGCCATCAACGGCGAGGCCTGCAAGAAAAAGGTCATTATCAAGGCCCCAGCTAAATGGGCACGGCTCCATCTGACTAACATATGAATCTCCATATCGATTCCAAGGACGAAACTGTTTATAGCAATCCACCGACCTGCCTTGCAAGCCGCCATCCAATTGCAATTGGGGAAACAAGATTGATGTTGCATGCATTACTAGCCCGAGATAAAGTCGGCGATCAGGCTTGTTTGCCTGCATCTACCCCAACCTTGCGAGCAATAACTAGCTTTCTCTTGCTATGTGTTCGACGTCCTGGAAATTCCTTGGGGGACTCACGGTCCTAGCAGGCTTAACGCTTGCACTATTGATCGCTGGCCCGCTTGCTCTCCCAGACCGCTCCGTCACACATCCTTCGGGGATTGGCGCCACGGCTCCTCGCCCTGTGCCACCCCTATCAGAACCTTGGCCACTTTCCCTTGCAGCGGGTGCCTCACGCGTTGTTGAAGGCGCCTTTAGGCCCGGAGACACCTTCGGTAACGTCCTGAACCAGGCGGGGATTCCCAGAAGATTCATTGACCAACTCGCACATGCTGTCGAATCGGATTTCAAACTCCGTCGCATCCGGTCGGGGCGAGCGTACAAAATCTACTTCACCCCAGATGATCAATTGCTGCTGTTTCGCTACCAGCGCAGCGAACAGCAGGCTGTTTTTGTAGCCAAGGGAACAAATGGTTGGCGTGCCATCGAGATAACTATTCCCTACAACATTCGCCCACGATTTGTTCAGGCCAAGATCCTCGGTAGCCTTGAAGGCGCCCTTGAAGCAACCTCAATGGATCGAAGGGGCGCGATCAGGCTAGCTAACAAACTTGCGGAAATTTTTGCGTGGGACATCGATTTCTCGGCCGACCTCCGCGTCAATGACAGCGTCGATCTAGTCGTCGAGCAACGTTTTCTTGAGGGAAAATTTGTTGGGTTTGGTGATGTGCTTTCGGCTGAATTGAATATCGCTGGTCGTATCTATAGAGCTATTAGATACCAACAACCGGGGGCTGCGACAGCTTATTTCACACCATCTGGCCAATCACTCCAACGTGCCTTTCTTCGGTCGCCAGTTGACTTTACTAGCATTTCTTCAGGCTTCTCTCACCGGCGAATGCATCCGATCCTCAACATAGCTAAGCCTCATTATGGGATTGACTACGTTGCTCCTGGGGGCACACCAATCCGCGCGACGGCCACAGGAACCATCGTCTACGTTGGGCGTACTGGGCAGGCCGGGAACCATGTCAAGATCCGGCACGGCGGTTCTTACACTAGTCACTATCTCCATCTCTCTCGTTTTGCAGACGGGGTTAAGGTTGGCGTTCCAATAGAGCAGGGCCAGGTTCTCGGGTACGTGGGCCGGACCGGGCTAGCGACCAACAATCATCTTCACTATCAACTCGAGCAAAGCGGCATCTTTGTCGACCCTTTAAGAATCAACGTTCCTGCTGGTGCACCCTTGGCCGACGAATTAATGCCCGATTTTATCCGGCAGCGAGATATCTGGATCTCAATACTGCGGGAAGGGCAAATCGATCGTCCGCTCGTCCTCACAGGAAGCAGTGAATAGAACTCTTCTAGCGAGTCTGGGGCTCAATCGAGCGACACGGTAAACTAGTCGCCATGCGCTCATTTGCGCTTACCTGTGAGGTCCTCAGCCGCCTCGATAGTATCGAGGGTAAGGTGCAGTGTGCCGCTGCCTATTTGATTTCTCGTCCCATCGATGAAGTCTCGCTAGCGGCACGCTTCCTCTCCGGATCCCCCCTGCCCCACGGCACACCCCCATCAAGGGTCGGTGCCGCGAGCATATCTGAAGTGGTGGGAGAACAGTGTGGCCTTTCCCCAACAGCGGTACGACGGCGAGCTGTAACAAAAGGGGACTTGGGAACCGCAGTCGAAATCTTGTTTGAGGCTGCAAGCCCGCCTAACACTGATGCTTCTGGAAACCTGACACTAAATCACGTTGCTCGAAAAATTGCCGAGCTTGGTGTTTATAGCACTGAAGGACGTGCGCAGCGCCTACGACAGCTTTACGTATCAGCAGATCCACTGGAAGCCAAATATCTCACTAAGTTGCTAGTCGGCTCGCTCCGTACGGGCATGCAAGCCAGCAGGGTCGAAGAAGCCATCGCTTTAGCGTTCAATGAACCGCTTGAGAAGGTACGGCGGGCCCACATGCTGATTGGCGACATCGGAGAGGTTACAGAGAGAGCATGGCATCACAAATTGACGAACATACGTCTACGACCATTCCGCCCCGTGCACTGCATGTTGGCCCATCCGGCTGCAGACACTACCGAAATCCTGAAACACCTAGCTTTGCCGGCCATTGCCGAATCCAAACTAGATGGTATTCGCGCCCAGCTGCATGTGTACCGCGGGCAGTGCCGGCAATATGCACGCAGCTTAGAAGAAGTTACACATCTTTTCCCCGAACTGAACATCGCGGTTGAGATACTTGATGACGATTGGATCCTAGATGGAGAAATCGTTGCATGGCAGGAAGGACCTCTAGCTTTCGAAAAATTGCAACAGAGGCTTGGGCGGCGGCAAGTTCCCCTAACAATGTTGCTCGATATTCCAGTCGTATACCACGCATTCGACGTGCTACGAGCTTCCGGGCAGGATTTGATAGACGAACCACTCAGTGCACGAAAACAGGTGCTGGAAACCGTCCCCAACGTTGGTGCGGTTCGGCGCATTGACCACGAGTCTATTACCACACCCGACGCCGTCGGCACCTTGCTTGAAACAGCGTTCAAAACCGGCCATGAAGGGGTCATCTTTAAGGATCCAAAGAGCACATACTATCCAGGCTCCCGCGGACGTGCATGGCTAAAACTCAAGCGCCCGCTGGGTACCCTAGACGTTGTCGTGACAGCTGCACAATATGGACGTGGGAATCGGGCCGGATGGCTCTCTGACATGACCTTTGCGATTAGCTCCCAAGACGGAAAGCTTGTCGACATTGGGAAAGCCTATTCCGGGCTAACCCACTCCGAGATCCGCACACTAACTGAACACTTTAAAGCAACCACGTCTAAGCGTTCAGGCGACGTACATGTCGTTCAACCAACTGTGGTACTTGAAGTCGCCTTCGGAGGAATCCAACGGAGCAACCGATATGCCAGCGGGTTTGCTCTCAGATTTCCACGGATTGTCCGTCAGCGGAAGGATCTCGGCCTGCGTGATATTGACGACGTTCAACAACTTGAGCATCTATACAAAACTGAAAAAGGACGCCGACCAGCATGACCAGTTCTAATGGTCACCTGATAACAGTCAATGACTGAAGGAAATGATCCAAGCCCCAATCTTCGAGAGGCGAACTGAGGATTTCTGGTTGCCGCCTGCTATGTTGTGCTATTTATTGCCTCTGCAGATCCCGGACTTATTCCTATGACTTCCATGGTTGCAGTTGTCGGTAACGCCGAGCCTGACACCGCACGCGACAACGTCGCTGAACAGGTTGGTATCGCCATTGCCAAGGGCGGCTGGGGATTAGTCTGTGGCGGACTTGGAGGTGTCATGGAAGCCGCGAGCCGCGGAGCCCACTCGGTAACTAACGGCACTGGCCCTCCCATCGTCGCTATTCTTCCAGGCGTTGACAAAGCCGCAGCAAATCCATACGCCGACATCGCCATCCCCACCGGACTTGGCTATGCTCGCAACCTTCTAGTCATTCTGGCCGCAGATGCGGTCGTTGCCATTGGCGGCCAAAGCGGCACGCTCAGCGAGATAGCCCATGCTTGGCAAGCAGGGAAACCAGTGTGCGCCTTTACGGACACTCCCGGGTGGGGTGCACAGCTGGCTGGGGAAGTGTTGGACGAGAAACGAGCAGACCGAATCTTCGAGATAAAAACGATAAAAGAACTCGAAACTTGGCTGAAAAGAACACTAGCCACGTAACGCCTCTACCTCATCAGTTAACGGACCGATGATCTCCATCAGGTCAGCCACGACGCCGTAATCTGCATATTCAAAAATTGGTGCCCGTGGATCCTTATTAATAGCGACTATAACGTCACTGTCCCGCATTCCAACCACGTGCTGAATTGCACCCGATATCCCAAGGGCTAGGTACAAACGCGGGCGAACCGTCTTGCCGGACGACCCTACCTGGAGTCCGCGCGGAAGCCAACCATGATCAACTAAAGGTCGTGATGCTGCCAGTGTTCCCCCAATCGCCTTGGCTAGTCTCTGGACCAAGTCCAAGTTCTCCTTGCTTCCCACTCCCCGGCCAGCCGCGACAATCACGTCCGCATCGGTAATATCGTCTGCGACCACCTCAGCTTCATCGAATTCTCCAACTATCCACCGGACCGCACCGGCGTCAATTTCGGCAGCGATCATCTCCACCTCGGCGCCTAATCCAGTCGCTTCTGGAATTGCGAATGCCCCGCGTTGACAGGTGGCCACTTGTATCCCTGGTTCTATGCTTCGCTGTGTCGCGATCAGTTTGCGCCGATAAACCAATCGCTTGCCAACAAACCCTGTCCTCCACTCAACATCAATACAATCGCTAATCAGCCCCGTACCGAGTCTGCTCGCCAGCACAGGGGCTAAATCACGACCAAGGAAGTGTGAATGCAATGCAAGAATCGCTGCAGGTTGACGTTCCAATGCCAACGGAACAATCGCCTGCGCATAACCATCCGGAGTAAAACTAGCCAGAGCGCTGTGGCTCAAGCTGATGACCCGGTCGCACTGCCCTGAGACCTGCTCGGCCAATTCCCCCACTTCATCACCGCAAACTACAGCAACCGCTTCGCCACTTAGTCTGCGGGCCGCTCCAAACAACTGCGATGAGTCATTATCCAACTGGCCCTGGCGATGTTCGACGATGCACCATACTTCGCGGCTCATAGCACCTTCTCCTTCTCCCGTAACAGCGATACGAGTTCGCCAGCGATGGCTTCGGAGCTGCCCTCTAACATTTGAGCCCTCTCGCGCTGTGGTGGGTAGGAGTACTCAATTGTTTCAACCAGCTGAGAGCCACTTAAATTTAGGCGGGGAAGTTCCAAGCGAACCAGGTCCTTCCGTTTAGCGGCCATGATCCCCTTAAGACTCGGGTAACGAGGCTCATTAAGCCCAGTCTGAATGGTCAGAACTGCAGGCATCTGCAGATTTACGTCAACAAAGTTGCCGCCCTCCAGTTCTCGCCGAACATTCAGAATGCCGTCGTTCCCGAGTTCAACACTGATTGCCATGGTTGCCGCAACGTAACCTAGTTGTTCCGCTACCAGCACCCCAACCTGCGAGCCTCCAAGGTCGTCACTCTCGACACCTGCCAGGACAAGGTCCGGCTGGATCGGCTTGAGCGCGGCCGCCAAAACTTCGGCGCTCAGGAAAGCATCGCCCATAGATTCCTCGACAGGAACAAAGATGGCATCAGTGGCACCCATCGCAAGGCCCTTCCGGAGGCTTTGGACCGCTTCCTCAGGGCCAGCACTGACAACCGTTACCTCAGCCTCATACAGCTCCGCCATTCGAATGCCCTCTTCAACGGCGTAGAGGTCGTATTCATTCAGCTCGTAGCGAAAATTGGCGCGCTGCACCTCGCCATCAGTGCCGAGTTCAATCCGCGACTCAGGTTCCACCACTGCTTTCATTAGAACAGCAATCCGCACGTAAACCCTCCTACTAAACCACTATCTGCGGTTTGAGCCTGACGATAGAACGGAACGCGGCAAACTTGCTGTCCATCCTGTCGACCTAAGACTCACCCTTCCTTCGTGCCTCTATCCGCAATTCTCGCCGATGCAAGGCCCGGTCATGGATAGCCTTTTCATCAGGAGTAGAGGGGATCAAATCCGGGACTTCGACTGGAACACCGTTCTTAATAGCAACGTATACCAACCGGGCTGTTGTCGTATGTAATGTTTTGCCAGTAACTGGATCCTCCCCGGCCACATCCACCTTCACTTCCATCGAAGTTCGCCCGGAACAAGTTACCAGGGCTTCGAGCACAACAATGTAACCCTCGGGAATTGGAGCATGGAAGACAATCTGGTCGATCGCTGCAGTAACGACCAACTGGCGGGCATGACGCGTCGCTGATACCCCGCCGGCAACATCTATCCAGTGCATCAGTCGGCCCCCTGATAGTGTCCCGTATGGATTCGTATCGTTTGGCATAACTAGCTGAGTCATTTGCACATACGATTCATGCATCTCGCGTTGATTTCTTTCGGTATTCACCATCGATCAGACCTGTATCTCCATGAGATCGTGAGCGACCTCGGCTTGGGGAAAGAGTGACCTCGCTTCTTCAAGCAGCTCACTCAGCCGCTTACGACTAGCATACCGCTCTGAAACATGAATGAGCAGAAGGTGGTTTGCACCAGCATCCACAGCTATCTGTGCCGCCTGCCGTGCGGTGCTATGGCCTCTGTCATTTGCTTCGAATGAAAGATCTTCACCAAATGTAGAATCGAAGATCAATAGACCAACACGGCAGGCAAGCTTTAAAGCAGCCTCGCAGGGTCTCGTGTCGACGCAGTAAGCCAGCGCGCTTCCCGGCCTAGGCAGGCCCAACACCTGGGACGCCTCTACAGCCGTGCCATTTGGCAGTTCAACTCGTTCACCGCGTTGCAGAGCTCCAAACAGAGGGCCTTCCGGGACCCCAAGCTCAAGGGCTGCTTCCACATCGAAACGACCAGGTCGCTCCGCCTCTTCAACACGGAACCCAAGAGTGGGATTTCGATGATGATCAAGTACCCGACAAGAGACCGTACACCCACCCATCTCGATTACCGGTCCTCCGGTCGACTCGATTGTTTCCAAGTGGAAGGGAGTTCTTAGACCAACGGTCTTTTCCGCGCACTTGATAATGTCTTCCATGCCGGGTGGCCCAACAAGAGTAAGGGGCCGCTCGCGTCCATGCAGGCCAAGTGTCTGCAAAAAACCGACTAAGCCGTTGACATGATCACCATGGGTGTGGGAAATGCAGATCGCGCGCAGCTTGCCACGCCGCAGCCCTGCCTTGAGCCATTGCAATTGGGTTCCTTCTCCACAATCAAAGAGAAAAATATCCCCTTCACGCTGGACGGCGACAGAAGTCGTGGCACGCTTAAGTGTGGGCAGCGTAGCGCCGCTGCCAAGTACTGTGACGTAGAACATAACAAACCGATGGTACTACTCCATCTCAAGCGCAGCAGCAGAACAGACCTCAATTGAGCCGGTCTTTAATAGACAAAGCTGATGATAGGGTTTAACAAGCCTCAGAAAGACCTTCTCGAATATGCGCGTGAGCATTATTATTCCAATTCTCGACGAAGTCAGTATTCTGCCTCGATTGCTTGACAGCCTGCAGGGCCTGGCGGCGGAAATAATTTTTATTGATGGGGGCAGTACGGATGGCTCGACAACTTTAGTGTGCAACGCTGGTTATCGTTGCTTCGGAGCCTCCGTCGGCCGTGCTATCCAGATGAATGCTGGTGCGGCTATCGCAGGCGGGGACATACTCCTCTTTCATCATGCTGACAGTTTATTGCCCCGTGGTTGCTTAAACAGCATCCGCCGCGCAATCGAGAACGGGTACGTGGGTGGGAGCTTTGATCTGCAACTTGACACTTCTCGGCTACTGCTTCGGATAGTAGGCTTCATGATTACACTACGAAGCAGGCTAGCCGGTGTTTCCACAGGCGATCAAGGGATGTTCGTGACCCGTGCTGCCTTCGACGAACTTGGTGGCTTTACTGAGCAGCCTATATTTGAGGATGTCGACATGAGTCTTCGACTTCAGCGTGTTGGCCGTGTTTGTCAGCTTTACCCACCAATGTTGACTTCATCGCGGCGATGGGAGATTCAAGGGGCCTACAGGACAGTTCTTCGCATGTGGATATTGCGCACGCTTTACTATGCAGGTGTAAGCCCCAAGCGATTGACCCAATACTACGGCAATGCAAGATGAGACCCATTAAGCCTCAGGCCGCTGGGAGATTGCAGTCGTTTCGTCCTCCTCCCCCAACACTAATTGTTTACGTGCTTCGTGAGCTAGCCGTACCAACGCTGATGGGTTTCGGGCTCTTTACGTTCATTCTTTTAATGAACTATTTACTGACTCTGGCTGAGCTTATTTTTCGAGACGGAGTCGGAATTGCTGACGTTAGTCGGATCTTCCTGTACAGCGTTCCGCAAATAGTCGTCTTGACAGTTCCAATGGCTGTACTCGTTGGTGGGCTAGTAGCCTTTGGCCGTCTTTCTTCTGATGCTGAAATTATTGCCATGCGAAGTGGAGGTGTCAGCCTCTATCAGCTTGCTGCCCCGATGCTCATTGTTGGCGCAGCCGCAACCCTGTTGAACCTGTACCTGAGCCTTCACGTTCTACCATGGGGGAATAATGAGATTGTTCAACTTCGCTGGCGCTTGATCAATTCTCGGACTATTGCTGGCCAAATACGCCCGCGTGTATTTGAAACTCGATTCCCCAATTTCACGCTGTACGTTCAAGATCTCGTCGGGCCCGAACAAAAATGGGAGGAGCTTCTCCTCGTACGAACTGATCAGCCGACCCCACAAGTCATCATGGCCAAATCAGCCCAACTAAACTATGACGAAGAGACCAGGGGAGCTTGGCTCGAGCTATTGGACGGATATACCTACCTGGGCGGAGATACCGAGGAAGACTTCACGGTAGTCACCTTTGATTCCCAAGGGGAGCTTCTCCGCGACGAATCAGGTTTCGATGCAATCGCACCTGTTCAAAAAGATGAGCGCATGATGGGGCTTGGGGAACTCAGCACCAAGGCCAGAGAGCTCGAGCAAGCCGGGTTGCCGTTTGCAAAATACCAGGTGGAAATTCACAAGAAGTTTGCTATCCCCATCGCTTCCTTGGTGATGGCACTCATAGCTCTCCCTTTAGGTGTTTCAACAAAACGTCATACGAAAGCTACCGGATATCTCATTGCAATCGGCGTGATCGCTATCTATTACCAGTTCATTGAGAATGGCGAAAAATTTGCCGAGGAAGGTGTCATCTCAGCCTGGCTAGGGATGTGGGCGGCAAACATCCTTGTTGGTGGGGCGGCTCTATTTTTGCTTTGGAGCAAAGCACGTGAAAAAAACTTCGGAGTGTCGGATCGAATACTCCGATGTCTCGACTGGTTCTATGGGAAAGCGGTAAGAATATGGGCCACTTGGGGCAATCGAAATGCGCCGAGTCGTAAATCGCCAAAATCTTCGGTCTCGCCAGGAGTCCTCGCTTACGGTATTAGAGGCCGCGGGTTCCCACGAATTCTGGACCGCCTCGTCCTTGCCCAATTCGCACGTATTTTCCCAATGGCACTTCTCGGGCTCGTCGTAATGTGGCTTATCGGCGAGTATTTGGAGAGGGCTGACGATGTCTACTCGGCCGGAGTGAGTCGCTGGGTGATTCTCGAGTACCTCGGGTTTCAGCTGCCACTCATACTGACAATGACGATCCCAATCGCCACCATCCTAGCAGTGCTGATCGTCTTCAGCTTGATGAGCAAACACAATGAGGTCGTGGCCGTTCTGGCTGGGGGTACAAGTGTCTTTCGTCTCGCAGCACCAGCACTAGTCCCGGTACTCCTCCTCACCAGTATTCAATATGGCATCTCCGACTACATTGTCCCCTATACCAACCAGCGAGTGGCCCAGATTAAGGTCCTCCTAGAGCTCACCAGCAGCAACCCACGTTTTGCCCCAACTCAAGGCCATTGGGTTCACGGTGAGGGCAGCTACATTTTTAACTACGCCGATTATGACCCGCACCAGATGCGATTCCAGGGATTACGTGTGTACCACCTGGACCAAAAAGAGTGGCGGCTCACTCGCATCGACTATGCCAGACAAGCACAGTGGGAGAATGACCAATGGCTCGGCACCAATAACTGGCGCCGGGATTACATCTACGACGATCAGAACAAAGTGTCATCCCCCGAGCTATTAAGGTCAGAAAGTACTGTGCTTCCAATCGAGGAAGGGCCGCAGTATTTCGACATTGAACAACGCTTGCCGGAGCAGATGAGCGCCAACGAGTTACGCGAGCACATTACAAATCTTGAAAGACGTGGTTTCGATGCGGGCAAATACAGGATTGATCTTCAACAGAAGTTTGCTTTCCCGACCATAGTCTTTGTCTTGGCAATGGTCGGGATCCCTCTTGGTTTTCGAATGGGCCGACAAGGAACCCTGTCGGGCATCGCTATAGCGCTCGCCCTGACAATGCTTTTCTGGCTAACGTTTGTTTTCTTCCGCGCCATCGGGTCAGCGGAAATCCTGCCCGCTATGCTCGCCGCCTGGGCACCCCACGCCATATTCCTTGCGCTCGCGGGATACATCACGGCAGGACTGCGGACGTAGCTTGATGATGCAGGTTTAGCCAGAAATAGCTACAGGCATGTCGGATACAGCCAGGCCAAGATCACTGTTTAACTGATTGACGTTGCGCAGTTCTTCCCAAGTGAAACCTGGCTCCTCACGACCAAAATGCCCATATGCCGCCGTCTGGCGATAGATTGGCCGCCGCAAATCTAAGTACTCAATCATCGCCTTCGGCGTCATGTCGAAACTATCACGCACAACTTCAATAATTACTTCTTCGCTGGCCCGTCCAGTCGCATGGGTATTGATCATGACAGAGACTGGCTCGGGCACACCTATAGCGTACGCAACTTGCAGGGTAAGCTGCTCCGCTGCACCTGCCGCGACAAGGTTTTTAGCCACATGGCGCGCCATATAGCAAGCAGTACGGTCAACCTTAGTACAGTCTTTCCCTGAAAACGCTCCGCCACCATGTCCCCCAACACCACCGTACGTATCGACGATGATCTTGCGACCAGTCAAACCGCAGTCGCCCTGGGGCCCGCCAGTAACGAAACGTCCAGTTGGATTGATGTGATACACAATGTTACTGGCCGACGGCGTTTCTGTGTCGGCGAGGACAGGCTTAATCACATGTTCTTCGATGTCCCTGTGCAGATCAGCCGAGCTCACTTGCGGTCCATGCTGGGTAGAAATTACTACAGTATTGATCGACTTCGGTTTATGCCCTTCGTATCCGATTGTCACCTGTGACTTCCCGTCCGGACGCAAATAATCAACTACCCCATCCTTCCGAATCCTGGAAAGTTGGCGAGCAAGCCTGTGAGAAAGCATGATCGGGAGAGGCATGAGTTCAGGAGTTTCAACGCTGGCGTAGCCGTACATCAAACCCTGGTCGCCAGCGCCACCTGGATCTACTCCCTGGGCAATATCGGGCGACTGTCCGTCCAGAGTAACCATCACCGCACAAGTCTCGCTGTCGAAGCCGAACTTTGCACGCGTATAGCCGATATCTGTGACGGCTTCCCGAACAATACTGGGGACATCGAGAACAGCCTCGGTGGTGATCTCGCCTGCAACCACCACTAAACCAGTGGTCACCATGGTTTCACAGGCGACACGACCCATCGGATCAACCGACATAACAGCGTCTAGAACGGAGTCCGAAATCTGGTCAGCGATCTTGTCCGGGTGGCCCTCAGTAACCGACTCAGCTGTAAGAACATGGGATTCCTGATTTGGCATAATCCAATAGGTCGAAAAAGGGAAAAGAATGTGCGCCAAAGAAAGTCTGCGCAGAAAGGAAATCGGCCCGGAATTTAACACGCACCCAGCAGGCAGTCAATTGAAGGAATTCCCTGAAACCCTATCTCAGAGCTGGTTCTCAGCTAACCATGATTTCACAAGGCGCCGCTCAACCGATGCATTCGGTGCCTTTCCATCTAGTTTCGCGGTACGTAACCGTTCTAGGATTTCCCCCATTAGCGGCCCCTGAGGAACACCCAATTTTTTTAACTCCAACCCGTCCAGCTCGGCCGTTACACCGTGGAGTTGGTCAAGGTAAATCCGCACCATTTCAGCCTCGGCACTATCAATACCAACTATGGCAGCGCTAACGAGAAGGGCGCCCCGATCTAGATCGCGAAATGCACGTTCGACCATGCTATTCAGTGGCTGGGCAGAAGCATCTGAAAGAAAACCTATTGCCCGCTGCCAGGGCACACCAGAATCAATCAAAGGACCACGTTCTTCTCGACTCAACCGAAGGTGCCGGCCAAAGTCCCAACGCTCTTGCGATGACAACCCTTTCGCGCAGCAACCCAAAACCATCAACCACTCTTCTGGTTTAGCCACTAGGGACACGCCACTGCTGGCTACCTCCCACCACTTAATTAGAGCTTGAAGCCCTTTTAAGATCTCGGGACGAAACCGCAGGTTAGGGTGTACCGCTGACAATACTCCTGCGACTTCAAGTCGACACGGACCCTGGATCGGCGATTCTGCAAACATAAGTCGCAGTTCCTTGCAGACCCTTTCACCAGACACAGCGTCCAGGTAACCGCCAGTAATAGCCTCATTCATCCATTCTTCGCTCTTATCCTCAATCCTGTAGCCATATCTCAAAGAGAAACGCAATGCTCGGAACATGCGCGTTGGATCGTCGGCAAACGAACGTGGGTGCATTACTCGGATGCACCCAGCGTCTAAGTCCAAACGGCCATCATGCGGGTCTATGAAGGTGCCAAAATCCGACTCCGATAGAGATATCGCCATGGTGTTGATGGTGAAATCACGCCGCGCAAGATCATTCTTAAGGTCACCCGGGACAATTTGTGGCAGCTGTCCTGGCCGTTTGTATTCTTCGCGCCGCGCGGTAGCAACGTCGATCCGAAAATCGTTAGCAATCGTCACAGCTGCCGTCTGGAACGCATGATGGCAAGTCAGGTGTCCACCGAGGTCGCGGGCAAGGTCTTGAGCTACACCCATCCCATCGCCCTCAATAACAACGTCCAGGTCAACCTGGTCTTTACCGAGTATCAAATCACGAACGGATCCACCAACGAGAAAGGCTCGTCCGCCTCTTGTTAAGGCCATCTGCCCGCAGCGATGCAGCCAGTCTCGCTTTTCGGCGTGCAATTTGTCGAGCAATCGGTTCATTGTCTACTCACGCCCGTGGATGGTACCGGTCGTAAACCCGTCGGAGTCTTTTTCGGTCGACGTGTGTATAAATCTCAGTGGTAGAAATCTGGGCATGTCCAAGCATCGCTTGAACAGCCCGGAGGTCCGCGTCCCCTTCCAGCAGATGGGTTGCAAACGAATGGCGAAACACATGCGGACTTACCTTGCTAGCCTCTATCCCCGCTAAAGCCGCGTAACGTTTTACACACTGCCCAAATCGCTGCCGGGTCATGGATGATCCCTGTTGAGTAAGAAAGAGTGCTGGTTCGTTGTGGCGCCTCGAATGGGAGGGTCGCCCCTGCCCCATATACTGCTCCACCCATTTCTGTGCCTGTTTTCCCAAAGGCACTAACCTCTCCTTACCACCTTTACCTCGGCACCGGATGAAACCCTCGTCGAACTCCAGATCAGCAAGTCTTAGGGAGATAAGCTCCGTGACCCTAAGGCCGCTACCATAGGCTACTTCCAGCATTGCTCGGTCACGAATACCGGCCGGTTTCTTTGTGTCCGGCTGACACAGGATGCTTTCAATCTCCTTGCGGCTCAGCCATTTAGGCAACCCCCGGGGAACGGCTTTCGCGTTCACCAGCTCTGTCGGGTCATCTTGGAGCCGGTTCGAAGCTACGCAATATCTATAAAAGCCCCTTAATGCCGACAGGCCACGCGCAACCGACCGTCGACTGACGCCAGATCTGACAGTTGAATTGCATCGCCCACACAGCCCGTCGTCCGCCTCAGTCTTGTCAAGGGTTGTCCTGCAGGTTGGACACCAGTCCTGTCTCCGATATGACAAATAGGCTCGGATCTCATTAGGTGTAGCCGCAAGCGGCGAATGTCCTTGCTCGGTTGACCAATCCCCATACGTTTTCAGATCACCAAGGTAAGCCTCAACGGTATTAGGCGACCGCCCAAGCTCAACACTCAGGTGCTCCTCAAAATCGTCTAGCCAACCACCGAATTGGGCTCCTTTAGACGTCATCTTTTCATCCTGCCAGCCGTGCTGACCCAGCCCCGGCAGCTCACCTTGAATCTGGCCCACTTCAAATTCCTATAAAGGAAACCGGGAGCACGCATGGCAATCTGTTCGTTCTTGCCACCTACACACCTTTTTGAGCTCGCATTTGGCGCAGTTCAGTAAGCTCTGGAGCACGCATCAGCGCGATAGCCGCAAGGTAGGTCAAAATGCCGACCCCAATTATCGCCCCCAATGCGAAGACCCGCGTGAGGGCAGCAGCACCCGCATCACCCATCAGAGAGGATCGCAGGCCCCACACGACCCAACCCATTACGGCAGAAGCGGCCGCCAGCCTCGCATAACTGGCTAGCAGGCTGCCACCTCCAAAATCACCAATGCGGCCCCGTAATAGAACAAGAAGAACACCAAGGTTGATGTAAGCCGCCAAGGAATTCGCCACGGCTATCCCAGCGTGACCGAACCACGGTATTAAGCTGAGACAACCCAGCACATTCACCACCATAGCGACCGCTGCTATTTTCACCGGTGTGCGAGTATCTCGCATAGCATAGAACCCCGGTGCGACAATACGAATTCCCGCGAACGCCATCAGGCCAACACTGTATCCAGCGAGGGCTGAAGCTGTCATTGATGTTGATTCCGCGGTAAACGCGCCATATTGAAATAGGACACTGACAATCTCTTCCCGCAGAACCAAAAGGCCAACCGATGCTGGGATGGTAATCAAAGCCACCTGCCGGAGCGCAAAGTTCAGCGTCAATAGCATCTCATCATTGTTGCCTTGCGCTGCTTGCCTAGACATCACCGGTAAAACAACGGTGGCGATGGCTATTGCGAACACGCCAAGCGGCAGCTCGGTTAACCGGCCCGCCAAAAAGAGGCCCGTGATGCTACCTTCCGCCAACCAACTTGCGAGTGATTGCCCCACCAAGATATTGACCTGGGTAATTCCAACTCCGAAGAGGCCTGGAATCATTAACGCTCCAATTCGTTTCAAAGCCGGATCGCCAAACAGGTTTCCGGGCCGAAATCGCATACCCAACCGCCAGCCGTGCGGAACCAAAGACAACCACTGCAGAATGCCTCCGAGCACGGCGGCCACGGCCCATACGTATATGGACACACCGGTCCAGGCCATCAAAATCGCTGAACCAATTAGAGTCAAGTTGAAGAAAATTGGGGTAAATGCCGCTGCTGCAAACTGGTCCCGGGAGTTAAGCAACGCCATTAGTGCGGAGGCTGCGGAGATAAAAATCAGGTAAGGGAATGTCACCCTCATCAAGTTGCTGGCAAGTTCCCATGCTTCTGGCTTTCCTGGAATCAGGATCTTCTCGACCAGGAATGGGGCAAATAACATACCGAAAAAGGTAAGGCCCGAAGCAGCCCCAGCAATGGCGAAATGAAATCTATCGGCAAGCTTCCATAGCCCCGTCTCTTCGCGTTCCTCCGCCTCATGTTCAAAAACTGGAATAAAGGCAGCGGCTACGTTTCCTTCTCCGACCACCCGACGTAAAATGTTAGGGAGCCTAAAGGCAGCGACGTAGGCATCGCTTATCAACGTTGCGCCAAAGAAAATCGCGAAAACTTGGTCTCGGACTAATCCAGCCACTCGGGAGAGTAGCGTGATTCCGGCCACCGTTCCCGCGGATCGAAGTACGCGGCCCCTCTGTGCGTTTCGGGCGGCGGATGATTGACCCAGAATAGCTGCCGTCTTACTCTTTTCTTCTATCTTCAATGGGATTTACTCAAAATGCCAATAATTAAGTCTGCTAAGAAGCGGATGCGCCAAAATGCTCGCCGTCGGTCGCGTAACCGTACGCGCCGAGCAACTCTTCGCACCTCGATACGCCGGCTTCACGAAGCGATCGAAGCGGGAGATGGCAACGCCATCCAGGCCCAATGGGTCCAGACCCAGAGTCTTATTGACCGCACGGCAAGGTTCGGAATCATTCATCCTAACGCGGCCGCACGGACCAAATCTCGCTTAGCACGCAACATTCAGCGGGCTTCTGCGAGCTAACCACGCTCTTCTTAGGCAGCGCAAATGCGTCTGCAAAGTCCCTCAAGCACACCCCTACTTCCCGGGCCTCGCTGTATCTTCACTGCCACGTCGGACTCCGAGCACCTCACTAGCAAATTTTCTAAGTGCGCCAGATCGGACCCTGCCGCCGCTTTAGCGATTACTTGCCGCTGATTCCACCGCCCCCCAAGTTGCGATAACAATTCACGTTTGGGGCAACCACGGGCAGAAAGATCACACGCCGTTATGAGTTGGCGAACGACCCAGCTCACCATGGCAAGCAGTCTGACCGGTTCTTCCCCATCATCCAACAACCTGTTCAGTACCTGCACCGCTGATACTGCCCTCTTCTCAATTAACGCGTCCGTCAGTTCGAATACAGAATGCGTACGGCTCCGACCAAGAAGCTTCTCCAAATCATTGGCTGACATGGGCTCATGTTCGGTCGAAAACAGTTCGACCTTGTCAAGTTCCTGGCTAAGTTGCTGAAGTTCAAGACCAACCATCTCAATAAGATAGTCGATCGCCTCGGGAGCCATGGAGAACCCACGTGCATTGGTGGAACTCTCAATCCACCGCCGCACCCCTGCCGTACTCTCGATTCGATGGCAGTTAATCTTCGTCGCACTCTTTGAAAGCAGTTTGGCTGTCGCCCGACGACTATCAAGTGTCGGTGCCTCAAACGCCAGACAGGTCGCACCGACGGGGGAATCAAGATACTCAGCCAGAAGCTCCCCGTCAGCCGCCGTCCCAGGCTCGAAGGAGCGGACAAGTACTAGTTGGCACGCTCTGTCCGTTGCCTGTAAAAACAACGGCAGCGACCTTGCAGCATCCAGGAATTCGGCCATTTTCCCAGCATTGCCGTCAATCTTTTGAAAACCTAAATTCGATTCGTCGTCGCCACAAACAGCTTCCCTGAGAGCTTCGATTGCCTTGTTACGAAGAAATATCTCCTCCCCAATGATGAGGTACACAGGGTCGATATCTCCACGTTTCAGGGAACGGTTCAACTGCCTAAAGCTGATGCCACTACTTTGCGGTGCTCCGCGCCGTACCACCTCAGAATCCTTCTAAAATGCTTGACACTACCGTGCGGGCAAATTCTTCAGCGATTTCATCCACCGCAACATTGCTTAAATCACTCAAAGCAGTCGGGTCAGTCTCAATTTCAAATTCCTGGCGAAAATAGAACGAGTTGTTGGAGTAAAGAATTTCATTCTGCACCAGATCTCGAAAATTCACTTGGGCACGAATCTGCACTAGAAAGTTGGTGGCCTCCTCATCTGGATTCAACCCAATTGGCGTCACGTCAAATGCAGTGATCGTCCCCGTAAGCTCAGCGTTGGCTCCTGCCGGGTCGGCAACCATCGTAAAGTTTCCTCGTGACACGAACTCACGGGTCACCGCATCTGTAATGCGAACCTCTACTTCAAACCGCGGCGTCGTGTTCGCAAAAGTCGGTATCGCTACCGTCTGGATATAATCTGGCAGAAAGGAGCCGGTCCCGATCAAGGAGTAACCACAACTTGCCATGCTGCAAACCACCAGCGTAAGCAATAGATTGACAGGAGATCCATGGCGGCGCATCTGCGCGCAATACCCGTCTATACCTTTTCCAGCGCGTGCGCTCATCGCGTATTCAAGCTGACGATTTTACCCGGTACCACAAAGCTTCGAGCAATCGAGCGTCCCTTCACGTGCCTTGCCACGTTGGAATTTTTTAGTGCTTCAGCCACTAGTGCATCCTTGTCCTCTAGACCTGCGGGCACCTCAATGCTCCCCCGTACCTTGCCATCCACTTGAACCGCCATACTCACACTTTCACGTGCCAAAACGGCAATGTCGAAAGTCGGCCAAGCTTGATCGACAACATAACCTTCATGCCCCAGCATCTCCCACAACTCCTGTGCCAGGTGGGGGGCGAATGGTGCAAGCATGACGACCATCCGTTCAAAGACATCTCGATAAACCCACGCGGCCATACCTGCTTCCGCAACCGGAACCGATGCGGTCGCTGCATAGCATTCGTTCAATAGTTCCATCAGGGCTGCAACTGCAGTATTGAAATGCAACCGCTGGTCGACCTCTTGGGTAACACGGCGGGTTGTCTCGTGTGCTTTACGGCGAAGTTCGAGGAATGGCTCAACCAGCTGGGTCCCCTCTCCGGTCCCTGGAATTCCCTCTAGAGCTGCGCGTGATCCCTCAATCAGCGAAAAGGTTCGGTTGAGAAAACGCGAGCAGCCTTCAATACCTCCCTCGTCCCACTCGAAATCTCTTTCTGGGGGTGCCGCAAATAGCACAAAGATTCGGGTAGCATCGACACCATATCGACTAACCATCTCTCCGGGGTCGACAACGTTACCCTTTGACTTCGACATGGCGGTGCCTCCCATCAGCACCATTCCCTGCGTCAAGAGCCGCGTCACCGGCTCACGGATTGAAAGCAAGTCGAGATCCGCCATTGCTTTGCAGAAGAAACGAAAGTACAAAAGGTGGAGCACAGCATGGGTAATGCCACCAATATAAATGTCGACTGGACTCCAGTAGTCAGCAACATTTCGATCATACGGTTGCCTGGAATCGTGAGGGGAGAGGTAGCGAAGGTAGTACCAAGAAGAACAGACGAAAGTGTCCATGGTGTCTGTTTCACGCTTCGCTGGGCCACCACAGGTAGGGCAATCCACGTTCACAAAGGACTCGACACGGTCTAGTGGTGATCCACCAGCCCCAGTAAACTCCGCTTCTTCTGGAAGGGTTACGGGTAAATCGTCATCAGGTACAGAAACAGTCCCACAATCAGGGCAATAGATGATCGGAATGGGCGTACCCCAATAGCGCTGTCGTGAAACACCCCAGTCCTTTATCTTGTATTCAACCGCCGTTTCGCCAAAACCTCCGGCATTGGCGACCTCAAGCATCTTCTGCTGCGCCACCTCGGACGTCATACCTGCGTAATCACCACAGGTTGGCAAGAGGACCCCATACAGCGATGACGCCTCTTCCATCTGATCGGGCTGGTCAACCCATGCAGGAGAATCCCCCTCCCCAGGTCCGATTACCGGGCGAATAGGCAAACCATATTTTTGAGCAAACTCGAAATCCCGTTCGTCGTGCGCTGGGACCCCCATTATCGCTCCAGTGCCGTAATCCATTAGAACAAAGTTCGTAATCCAGATTGGCAGACGCTCTCGATTGAACGGATTAATAGCGTAGTAGCCAGTAAAGACTCCAGCTTTGTCGCTCCCCTCCCCTAGATTTTGCCGGCGGGGCATTTTTTCAAGCTTGTCGATTGCACTGGCAAACTCTTCGGGGAGCTGCTTGGAATCGGGTCCGGGGCCTTTTTCACGCCACCTCTCCGCCAATGGGTGTTCTGGAGCCAAAACCATAAAGGTTGCGCCAAAGATCGTATCGATTCGCGTAGTGAAGACCACGAGCTCTTCGCCACTATCCTCGACATCGAAAGTGACCCGCGTACCGCTACTCTTGCCGATCCAATTGCGTTGCATGGTGCGAACGCGCTCAGGCCAACCATCTAGCTCATCTAAACCATCTAGCAACTCGTCGGTGTACGCCGTAACCCGGAAAAACCATTGAGACATACGACGGTCTTCAACGACCGAACCGCACCGCCAGCATAGATTCTCCTCTACCTGTTCGTTAGCCAGCACCGTCTCGCAAGAAGGGCACCAATTGAGCAGCGCATCTTTACGATAAGCGAGGTCGCGCTCTAATAGACGAAGAAATAACCATTGGTTCCAGCGGTAATACTCGGGTCTGTGACTCGCAATCTCTCGCTCCCAATCGTAAGCAAACCCCATATCCTGGAGCTGGCTACGCATGACCTCAATGTTTTGCCGAGTCCATATAGCCGGGTGGGTGTTGTGTTCAATGGCAGCGTTTTCTGCTGGCATGCCAAAAGAATCAAAGCCCATTGGGTGCATGACATTAAAACCGCGCATTCGACGGTAACGAGCAATAACGTCGCCAATCGAATAATTGCGCACGTGCCCCATATGAAGTTTGCCCGAGGGGTATGGGAACATCTCAAGGCAGTAATACTTCTCGTTGCCATCACTTGCGGTCATACGGTAGACGTCGTCGGCCGCCCAATTCTCTTGCCACTTTGATTCGATCTTGCCCGGGTCGTACTTCATATCTATGTGCTGTTTATGCCCCTGCGTGCTTGCTCATACCGTCAAGCACACCGTTGACGAAAGATCCTGCCTCGGGGTCGCTGAAACGTTTAGCGAGCTCAACCGCCTCATCGATGACCACTGCCGCGGGCGTTTCTTCTTCGTAGACAAGCTCATATCCACCAAGCCTTAAAATACTCTTCTCTACCAGTCCGAGCCGATCCATGCGCCAGTGGCGAGCGTGCTCAGAAATCATAGCGTCGATTTCTTTGACATGAGCTACAGTACCGAGCACCAATGAGGTGGCGAAGACAATACGATCAACGAGTGCAGCCTGGTCATCAGGCTTTTCCCGTCTGCTAATCTCCACGAGGATCAAGTCGGTGCAGACTCCTGCGTGCTCAAGTCGCACCTTCAACTCTTCCGGGATTTCACTAGCTTTCTCTAAATCCGCATCTGTGAGGTCATGACTTTCACCATCTCGAATACGGTCATGGGTTCCCCAATACCCCTGCAGGATGAGTTTCGGGGCTGCCCCCGTTATCTCCCACTGGTATAAGCACTGGATCGCACTCTCACGAGATTTTCGACGCCTGCCCATTGGAACTACTTCCTGCGGAGATCAATGAGAAGCAGTCCTTTCCGGATGCCCCTCTGGAATTAGTGAAAAAAGGTTCAAGGACACCGCTTAAAAAGGTTCACCATCTCGATAGCTGCAATAGCCGCCTCGGTACCCTTATTCCCCTTGTTGCCACCCGCACGTGCCTCTGCATCCTCCCGTTGTACACAGGTCAAAACGCCCCAAATTATCGGAGTCCCACTGTTTATTGCCACTTCCTGGATTCCATGGGTGACAGACGAACACAAATAATCAAAATGAGGGGTTTCTCCTTTGATTATCGCCCCAAGACAAATTATGGCGTCGAAGCAACGTTCGGTGACAAGACGTGCCGCTGTCATTGGCAACTCAAAAGACCCAGGGACTTCGTAGACGGAAATATCCGGCCTGGAGGCGCCATGAGCCGTTAGTGTCGTTTGCACGCCTTCCAAGAGCTCTTCCGTGATATCAGCATTAAACTGGCTCACGACCACCGCAAAGCAAAATCCTGCAGCAGCTTTTGGGTCCAAGTCATTATTCTTACGGAATTCGCTCATTAATCGAGTTTGTCCAGTATCTGGTGCAGAAGCCACATATTTTACAACCTACCGCTGGTAACGGTTCACATTGGCATTGTGTTCCTGCAGCGTTTGGGAGAATGCGTGCGAGCCATTGTTGCGCCCAACGAAATATAGGTAATCTGTCTCAGCGGGATATAGTGCCGCGACAATACTAGCCTCCCCCGGATTGCCTATTGGTCCTGGCGGTAGGCCCGCAAATCGGTATGTGTTGTATGGTGACTCATTATCAAAGTCACTCCGCCGTATGTTGCGATCGGTGCGACCCTCCAGTCGCAGTGCATATAACAAAGTCGGGTCACATTGAAGCAACATCCTGCGTTCTAGGCGATTGTGATAAACCCCGGACACCAGCGCCCGCTCATCTGATTTGCCAGTCTCTGCCTCGATTAAAGAAGCGATTGTCACCACATCTCTGACAGACAAGCCCGTCTTCTCAGCCTGTGCCACCGTTGGAGTTGTCCACGCCTGCCGAAATCTATCCACCATCATCTCAACGATGGCGGCCGGTTTCATTTGACGTGAAACATAGTAGGTGTCCGGAAACAAGTAGCCTTCCAGGTCCTTCGCCTCAGCATCAAGATCCGAAATAAGAGCTACATTCCCGGTCGCCTCCCAAGCCTCCGAGTATGAACCAAAGCCCGCTCTTGAAAGCCCTTCGGCAACTTGCCAGCGGGTATAACCCTCTATTACCTTCATCTCAGACAGCAATACTCGGCCTTCAACTAGAAGTGCAGCCACTTCTCGAATGCTGGCCGCCCCTTCAAAACGGTATGTTCCCGCATGAATTGAGCCAGCAGTCCCGTTCCACCGCATCCACAAACGCAGTGATCGGTCGCCTCGAATCAGACCTTTCGCTTGAAGAACCTGTCCAACCTCAGCTGCCGACTGGCCAGGCTCGATCGTCACATCCGTTGCCGCGGCGACATGGCCAGAATATGGAGTATCGAGTATTGCCACTAATGCGCCAGTGACCAAGCGAAGGGCGATGTAGATACTAAGCCCAAAGAGAATCGGGATTTTGCGGCAACAAAGTACGGTCACTGTCCGTCTTCCCCTAACTCGGTTTCAAGGTCAGCCACCGTATCGATCGTCTGCCGGTCCAAAAAGCTCTGCAAGATTATCGCAGCTGCTATCCGGTCAGTTGCCCCTCTTCGCTTCTTCCTGCGAACCCCTGCCATAATCAGCAAGCGCTCGGCTTCTGCGGTTGTAAGTCGCTCATCCCAGAGCTCCACCGGCACACCTAGATCAACACGGAGCTGTTCCGCAATAAATTCTGCGTTACGAGCTTCTGGTCCGCGGCTGCCATCCATTCGCTCCGGAAGACCGACAACGATACCAACCACCTTTCGCTCTCCCACCAATTTCGCCAGGGCTTTTATGGGGGGCGCCCCACCTTTTTCCGTGGGAAGAGTGGTCAGTGGATACGCAATGCCTCCATTTGCATCCGAAATTGCAACCCCGTAGCGACGCTGCCCAATATCAATCCCCAGCCACCTCATTTGGGAAATCTATCACACCGTTCAGTAACAAAGATTCGTGTTAAATTTGGGCCTTATTGTCTTCAATTCACTATGCTGCTTCATGTACCTAACTAAACGCCAGAAAGAAATCCTTGACTACGTAAATAGATACGTTCACGACAACGGCTACGCTCCAACGCTAAAGGAAATCGGGGCCCGGTTCGGACTCTCGTCGCCCGCAACTGCATACAATCACATTGAATTGCTTGTACAGAAAGGGTATCTGAGAAAAACGCCCCATCAAGGGCGCGGCATCGAGCTTGTAGACGGGGACCCCGTGCGTACCATCGAAGTGCCAATCCTTGGTCAGATTTCAGCCGCACGCTTAATCCAAGCAACAAACGCTGGCGAAACCGTCAATCTCCCTCCCGATTTCATTAGACGTAAAGCAATTTATGCCCTTTGGGTACGTGGTAATTCGATGCTTGATGAACAGGTCAACGATGGCGACCTCATTATCCTAGAAGACCGGACGACACCAGAGGATGGCGAGATGATCCTTGCCACATTGGAAGACAAGAAAGTCTTCCTCCGTAAACATTACCTCGAGGGACAAAGAGCCCGCCTTCAACCAACAAATCCAGCGGGTGACTCCTGGCTAGTCGACAGGGAACGTGTTCGCGTGCAGGGTGTAGTCGCAGGTCTTATGCGCCGTTACCAATGACATCGCGCTCGAACAGATAGTTCATCGCGGCCAAATAACCATTCTGGTGCCCCAGATCAAAATGATGTCCGTCTAGCTTGTGCCCTATGAGCGCAGCCCTATCTGCAAGGTGCTGAAATGCAGGAACATCATCCCACTCACCTTCTGGAAATGGCCCCGTAGCCTCCAGTGCATCATAAAATCCGGGGCCCAATACATAGCGAGCACACCCGCGCAGCACAGACCGTGATTGGCGGTTGACGAAAGCTCCTTCGGACTTGTCTCCAAGCCGTATAATTCTGAAGTCCTGGTTCTTCATCGCTTCAAGTTCAACCTCACCCACATTCCCCAATAAAAATCCCTGTCCAGGCCGCACTTCGATCAAGCCAAGCGAAGCCTCCCCAGTCCGAAAATGAGCGCCGGCCAGTTGCGCAACAGGGGCACGAGATGAATCGAACCAATTGTCCGGCACGACAACACCGAATGAATCGTCACCCGTCCACGGCCGGCAACGAATCAGAGCGTCCCCTAGGCCTGCCGGGTTAGGCTGCTCAACGAAATGAGCTTCAACTCCCACCGGCCAATCGGATGATGATTGGCGGGCCTTTATATGTGCCTTTACCATCGGCTGGTCTGGTGACACGACAAATGCGATCTCCTCCACATCAGCCTCCAAGGCCTCATCAATTGCCCAATCAATCATCGGACGTAGACCCACCGGAAGAAGCACCTTTGGGATGACGTTTGTAGCTGGCCGCAGTCGTGTCCCGCGGCCTGCTGTAGGGATAATTGCCCAGGAAAGCCGGCAGTCTTCCTTCATCCGCAAAGGACGCTTCCCCCGTTCACATTTACGATCTCCCCAGTCATGTATGAGGATAGGTCACTGGCCATAAAACAGGCCACCGCGGCGATTTCTTCCGGTTTTCCGGCCCTACCAAGCGGAATGCCAGCATTGATGCTCTTACCATCGGCCTTTAAAGCTGCGGCAGCCATGTCAGTGTGCACCCAACCTGGTGCGACACAATTCACCCGGACCCCAAAGGGTGCGAGTTCAGGGGCCAACGATTTTGTCCACGCAATCATGCCCCCTTTTGAGGCCGCATAATGCGCATGCCCTGCTTCTCCCCGTTGCCCAGCTGTCGAAGCGATGTTCACAATTGTTCCTGCCGTGGAAGACTTTAGGTGCGGCACCGCATAATGGGTGACCAAATACATCCCTTTTAAGTTCACATCTATCATTTCGTCCCACTGCTCTTCAGTCATCTCTTCGACCATAGAGCCTTTCCAAATACCGGCATTGCAAACCACGATGTCGAGCCCTCCCCAGCGTGTCACACAGGCATCAACAAGCCCTTTCACCTCCGAGGGAATTTGTACATTGGCAGCATGTGCAAACGCATCACCGCCCGCCGTTTCAATTTCGGCAACTACGCTGGCGGCAGCGCCTTCTTTGCTTTGATAGTGGATTCCCACAGCACCACCAGCTTGTGCGATCGCCAACGCAATGGACCTTCCTATTCCCCGTGAAGCACCCGTAACAAGCGCTGTTCGCCCTCCAAAATCAATTTGCGTCATGATTCTCTCCGTATGAACGTCACCACACGCCAACCCCCACAGAACGTAGCGCGCTCGATCCGGTCGATCTCGATTCCTGCCTTTTGGAATAGTGGTTCCAACGGAAATTCTGCGTGGAACCCTAGCAACCGGGACGTGACGGTCGACACACTGGACCACAGTCTAGCTAAGCGAGGCTTGGTAGGTGAGAAGTGGTTGACAACAACCATTCGCGCACCCGGGCGGCAAACTCGCTGCATATCCTCCAGCAAGGCAACGGCATCAGGAGCGGCTGAAACAACGAAAGCCGCCAAGGCAGCATCAAAAGTTTTGTCTGGAAACGGCAGGCAAGCGCCATCCCCTTCAACTAAAACCGCAGTACGGTCAACCGAATCTGCGCGAAAACGCATCAGAGCACGTTCGAGCATTGGGCGGGAAAAATCTACGCCAACAAGGCGGCAGCCTTCCGGCAACGATGTCAATGATAGCCCCGTCCCAACACCAATTTCGATGGCGCAATTACCACTTTTCAACTCCATACGTTGGAACGCTCGGCGGCGAGCATCACCAAACAGAAGACCAAAGACCCAGTCGTATACTATGGCCCATCGCGAGTAAACTCCCTGCACGGTAGTCGCATCCATGGCGCTCATACTCTACATTTACCACCGCCCGGAAACACCAACCTCATGCCATCCATGGCAAGGTCGACAGGGCCCCCAAATGCAGTCTGTGCCTCTAACTGGCATTCCTTTAAAGTGGCTTCATCGCGGGCGCCCAAATGCATAAGAACTAATTTTCGCACTCCCGCTTCAGTTGCTACATTGCCAGCATCGCGCGCACTCGAGTGACTGGCCGAGAAAGCACTGCGTAGGCGGTGCGGCCCCCCACAATCATGCAACAAAATATCGGCCCCAGTTGCCAACCGAGTCACAGCAGCACACGGACGCGTGTCCGACGAGTAGCAAACCGCCGCTGCCTGTGTTTCAAATCGAAGTGCAACCGTATCGCAGGTGTGGGCAACCCCAGTGGCCGTGATTCGCAGATCAGGTAAGCAAAGAAGCTCACTTGGTTCGGCAACCGGTATCTCCGTGCGACGAACAACCGGATACCAGTCGTCAGCCAGTTTATGAACCGCCACCATCTCTTCGACAGTAGCCAGTGTTTCGGCCGGGGCTAGTAAGTGAATTTCCTTTCTCTCCCCTTCTATTGCCATCGCGTGGACAAGGTGAGGGAACCCATATACATGGTCGATATGTTTATGGGTCAAGATCAATCGACGAAGTGAGCACATGGTCAAACTGCGGGCTTCTAACTTATGAACAATAGAACCCGGGCACTCGACCGCAGTCCACCCTTCCGCTGAACCAATCAACAAGCTACTGGTGTCCCGGGATGCCGTCGGGTGACCACTGCCGGCACCTAGTATCTCCACAACCAGTTCCCCATGCGCTACCGATACCGGCATAGCCCTACCCAAGTGGCTCCGGGCTCGGGTCCCGAATCCCCTTCTCCACGGCCTCACGAAGCAAGCGGTGCTGTAATTTTCTCAAGTCACCACCCTCTGCCACCAGAGCTTCCCTTTGAGCAGTAGCACCGTTTCCAGTCTGAAGAATTTCAGGGACGAGATCTAGGTATTGGGTGGTGCCCAACTTCGTTGCCGCTGGCCATGCAACCTCAACCATGCGCTCCACCAGTGAAGGCATCGAGACAACCTTGGTGGTCTCAGCGTCGATAACGTCTGCGTTTAAACCAAACCTCATCCCCTTCCAACGAAGATCTTCCAAATAAGCACCGGGCAAATAGGGCTCTGGTTCGCCAGCGCGATGCGCGTCTCCGTATGCAACAACCAGAGCCTGCACCAAGGCAACAATGGCAGCCGTCCGAGGCACGGAGCTCTGGACATCGCAAGCTCGGAATTCAACGGTACCGTACTGGGGATGCACTCTTACGTTCCACCATATCTGTCGTGGTTTCGTGATAGCCGCCGCGTCAATTAATGCATCCATCTGAGCAGCAAACTCATCGTAGCTTCTTAATCGTGGCGGTATTCCGGCGCGTGGGAAGGCACCGAATGCGTACACTCGTGCCGCGTCCCAACCAGTGTCCACTCCATCCAAATATGGCGAATTGGCTGCCAGGGCAATCAGCGGGCCAATCCACAGTCGCATACGATTTGCGACATAGACAGCACGTTCGGCGTCGTCAACGCCAATGTGAACATGCAGTCCAAATGTGATATTTCGCTGAGCTATATACCCTAATTGTTCTCTAACCCATTGGTAGTCCGGCGTGCTCACAAAACGCTGCTCATGCGGATCAGCGTACGGATGCGTACCAGTCATCCCCAAAGTACACAGTGACTGCTCTGCCAATGCCTGAACCTGACGCCGCTTATCTAAGAGATCTTCAATCCCTTCCTCTACGGATGCGGAAATTTTCGTATTAGCCTCAATGAGTGTCAGTAAAAGATCGTAGCTTAGATGTTTACGTAACTCTGGGCTCGCCGAGGCCATAATCTCGTCAGCCTTAGGGACCAAGTCACCACTCTCAGGGTCGCAGAGTTGGAACTCTTCTTCGATCCCAATCGTTGGGTGCAGACTAGGCTCAAATTGAATAGGCATCTATGGATCTCAAGGACGATATAAGAGGAACAAGCGATCTTACCAAACAGCCAAGCACAGTTCTCAAATAACCATGCCCCTCATTTCATTCGGGTCTGAATTACATCGAGGATATCGAGCGCTGTGGCTAGCGCTTGTCTTGCCGTCTCCCCATCAGAGCGTGGGTTAGTCCTCGTGGTGCACGAGTCAGTAAAGTCCATCAGTTGCAGAAGTAACGGCTCATCCCCAGATGCGTCAATGCGATCCGTCTCAATTCCACTCGGTTTACCGTCCGCCCATGACAAACGGTATTCCTCTACCGTCTGCGCCGCATAATCGACTGAAAGGTAACTCGCGGGCTGAAAAACACGAACCTTGCGGCTGCGATTGGCGCTCACCCGACTAGCTGTAAGGTTGGCAATACAACCACCGGAAAATTCCAATCGGGCGTTCGCGAAATCGATTTCTTCCGTGAGTATCGGCACACCGACTGCACGTATTTCCACCACTTTGTCGTCCACAAGCCAATGCACAATGTCGATGTCGTGAATCATTAAGTCAAGCACAACATCAGTCTCGAGGCCCCGTGGCGCCAACGAACCTAGCCTGTCAACCTCGATAAAACCTGGACGCCCGACACGATCCGCAAGTGCCTCAACCGCCGGATTGTATCGTTCAATATGGCCAACCTGGAGAATCCGACTTTCTTTTTGCGCCATGGCAATCAGGCTATCTGCCTGATCAAGCAACAAGGCAATCGGCTTCTCGATCAGGACATCGCAGCCAGCCTCCAAGCAACGCAAGCCAACCAAATGATGGTCAGGTGTCGGGACCGCGACCGTGACCGCATCTACACGGCCTAACAGCGCATCAAGCTCGGAAAAACAATGGGCTTGATACCGTCCCGCAACCTCCCTAGCACGTTCCAGGTCGATGTCGTATACGCCAACCAAATCACAAGCGTCGATCTCTGAATAGCCGCGAGCATGGAGCGTCCCCATAGCCCCTACTCCTACAACCCCTACTCGCATACCTCGTCCTGTTTCCTCGCCACGACCGCGATGCCAGCTGAATCCGCTTCTTGGCAAAACTGCTGAGCGTCTAGTAGAACAGCTAGGTTAGCCTCGATGCACAGTGCTGATACCCCACTAGTGACCATAGCTGAAATTGTAGAAGCACCTACAACCGGGACATCAAAGCGAAGATCCTGGCCTGGCTTCCCAACCTTTACAAGAACGGCCCCATCCCCTGCCAAAACCCGGGCTCGGAGTAAACACTCGTCTGTGCCCTCCATCGCTTCAACAGCGACGACGGCTCGGTCTTTGACAACAACAGATTGACCAATGTCTAGAGCGCCAAGCTGTTTGGCCACGGTCCAACCGTGAGCGATATCTTCTTTCTCGCGATCGTCGGGAGCCCGTCGGGTCAGGGTTCCTTCGTTGACAATATGATGCTGCAGGAAATCAGTAGATTTAAGTAACTCGATACCCGCACCTGACAGCAACTTGACAACCGCATTGATCAAGGAGTCAGTGTGCCGGATTGGCACGGAGGCCAGTATGCTCTTGAGCCCCTCCGGGGCGTCAACATCATATATACGTGTTTGCTCTACCTTTCCGGCCATTACCGCCTGCGTAATGCCCTCGGAGCGAAACTTCCCGAGCAAGCCAAGGAATCCACTAACATCACCCCACTCGAGCCAGTGCACCTGGTCAACAACGTCGCCAATTGCCGGCTCTGTAATTCCTTCAATAGCTATGGCAATAACCGTACGGCCCTGGGCTTGAGCCTCAGCCGCTACCACGCAGGGCAACTGCGTGCTGCCGGCGATCAGCGCCAGCGATTCACTTGACGATGCCGTGCTCACTGTTCCGAACGAACTCGACCAGCACCGCAACCTCGGGAGATTCGAAATCTTCACCGCTGATCATATCGAGGGCTTGCGTGGTGTTCAGGTTGCTACGAAAAAGAAGGCGAAATGCACGCTTGAGTTCCCCAATTGCTGCCACTGAAAAATCTCGTCGTTTCAAGCCAACAATATTCAGACCGAATACCTGGCAGTGGTTCCCCTGTACCGTACAGTAAGGCACAACATCCTTAGTGGCTCCTGCGTAGGCGGCAACGAAAGCGTGTTGGCCTACTCGGCGAAATTGCTCGACGCCTGAAAACGCTCCAACGTTAACCCAGTCCTCAATGATTACGTGGCCCGCTAACGTAGCAGCATTTCCAAAAATAACATGGTCGCCAATGACGCAATCGTGAGCCAGGTGACAATAGGCCATAAATAGGTTGTCCGACCCGACCTGGGTGACGCCCCCACCGCCTTCTGTTCCAACGTTCGCGGTTACGAATTCCCGAAACACGTTCCGGTCGCCGGCGACAAGGTAAGAAATTTCCCCGTGATACTTAAGGTCCTGCGGAATAGTGCCAATGCACGCATGTGGAAAGACTTCGCAATCTCCCCCTAACGTTGTGTGGCCCTCGACAACCGCATGTGCACCGACTTTTGTTCCACTACCGAGCGTTACATGCTTGCCCACGGTCGCATACGGCCCAATCAATACACCATCACCCAAGGTTGCGCCGTCTTCAATGACAGCCGTTGGATGGCATAAGGATGTCATTCGCCACCTATCTCAGGCACTTCGACTAGTACGGAGAACAAGGTAGCCTCCGCAGCCAGTTCTCCATCTACCGTCGCGCGTGCGTGCACCTGGCAACTTTTTCTTCGGACGCGTAACACCTCAACCTCGCACCGAAGCTCGTCACCCGGTACTACTGGGCGACGGAACCTTACTTTGTCAGCACCTGCAAAATACACAAAGTGGCCAGCAGTTATCTCTTCCTCGGCCAAAAACAAGACGGCAGCAACCTGTCCCATTGCCTCAAGGATCAGCACACCCGGCATGACAGGATTGCCTGGGAAATGCCCCTGGAAGAACGGTTCGTTGATCGTCACATTCTTGATCCCAACAATACGCTGTCGTGGCTCCATTTCCTCGATACGATCGACGAAAAGAAACGGGTAGCGGTGCGGGAGAATTTCCAGAATTCGACGAATATCGGCGCTCATTCCTCTTCCTCTTTCTCGCCCGCGTGCTTCGCTTCGAGCCGATGCACTCGTCGTCCCAACTCGGGAAGCGTTCGCAAGGCAGCCACAACCCGTCGCCATCGCGACGCCTCGAGGTGCGGATAACCGCCTACTTGGCCACCCGCCGGAACTGAACTTGTCACTCCGCTACCCCCGGCTATCATGACACCGTCTCCAATTGTGAGGTGACCATTCAAGCCGGCCTGGCCTCCGATCAGAACGCCTTCCCCAATTTGTGTCGAGCCAGAGACTCCAACCTGCCCACAGAGAATACTATTAGGCCCAACGTCGCAATTGTGGCCGATCTGTACAAGGTTGTCGATCTTGGTCCCTTCCGCGATGCGGGTTGTCCCTAACGCAGCTCTGTCTATACAAGCATTAGCACCAATCTCAACATCATCGCCGATAAGAACACCGCCGACCTGTGGGATTTTGACATGCTTGCCACCGTCGGTCGCGTAACCGAAACCATCCGAGCCGACAACAGCACCCGCGTGAATAACCACGCGGTCACCTATTACAACTGTGGAATACAACGTCACATTGGGCAGCACATGGCAATCACTACCCACTCGGACCCCAGCTGCAAGCACACAGCCAGCTCCAAGTCGGGTCCTTTCACCAATTGCGCAGTTTTCACCAATAACCGCCCGCGGCCCCACCGATACATCGTCACCAATCTCTGCGCTATCGTCAATCACCGCACTCGGATGAATTGACGATGGGCACTTGTCCTCCGGGAAAAAATGATTGACCACTTGAGCCACTGCAAGGTACGGGTTGTCGACGCGTATAAAAGCAAGACTCTCTCGCACGTCACGCGGGGGCTCAAAATCCTTGGCGACTATCACAGCGGCAGCACCAGTTCCTGGAAGATGAGCCCGGTACTCCCGTAGCGCACAGAAGCTAACCTCGGTCGCGGTCGCGTCTTCGAGCCTGGCGATACCTAGAATGTGCCCATCCGTATCACCTTCGAGGACCCCTCCCGCCAAGCGAGCTAGGTCGCTGAGGGTTATCGGCCCTCTCTTCGCACAACCGTCAGAATGTGGTGCCAATCGCAAACTCAAAGGTCGAAGCCTGCTCACCAAATTGCCGCAGGGGATCGAGGTTGTAAGCCCAGAAAAATCGGAAGGGAACATTGAAAACCGGCATGAACACGCGGAATTCTACACCCGCAGTTTTACGAAGCTCCTGCCATATTTCATTAAATGGACCGTCCCAGGCGGCTCCAGCATCATGAAACAGCGCAATACGCACAGGGTCCGCAACCGAAAAAATGTACTCAATATTGTACTGAAACGCCCGTGTACCACCGAGAATGTGGCCAAACTGGTCAATCGGCCCGATCGCGCGGAGTTGCGTACCGCGCACCGAATTACTCCCTCCAAGAAAAAAGCGTTCGAATATCGGAACGGTTTCCATGTCGCCCATCGGCTGAACCAAACGCCCCTGGATATTGAAAGCAAAGATCTGCGCCGCTCTCGCACCGATACCACGGCCCAGGACTTTCGTCGGCTTATACCAAGTGGTCGTAAAGATAGTCTTCAAAAATTGTAACGTTCCCCCAAGCGGCCCCCCAGCAAATTCAAACGACGCACTGTGACGCCGTCCGCGACTTGGGTTGTACGGGTTGTCGACCGAGTTGAACATGAGATTCGGCCGCACACTGCTAGTCGTGCGTTTGCCCTCCATAAGGAACATCGACTGCATCATGTAATTGGACATTCCATAAAATGAATTGCTGAGGTCGCCGATATCAATATCCGAGTAGTTGTACTCGAGGTAGAGCGTGGTGAATTCGTTCCGGTCGAGCGGAAAACCAAAACGAACCGACATGCCGGCCGTGGCTTGCTGAAAATCGATGTACTCAAGCCGGGAATTGTAAAGATCGAAACCAAAACGAATGGCCCTATTGAATAGGTACGGTTGCAAGAACGAAAGTCGTGCGTTCGTCGTTCGGCCTCCGAACTGGCCAGAGAAAGACAGGGTCTGTCCACGGCCAAAGAGGTTCCGGGTCGCGTACCCAAGCTGCACGAAAGCTCCCTCAAGAGCCGAAACCCCCCCGCCAAAACTAACTTGGTTTCGCCCAACTTCCGTAATCTTGAGCTTGATATCGACCTCACCGGACTGTGACTCCATCGTTCCAAGCTGAGCCGGATCAAACTCTTCCCCGGCGGCGAGGGCGCCTAAGGTCGGATCCTCGACGATCGTAACTTCTTCTTCGATGTTGCTGAAGTATCCAAGCTGCTGAATCCTGTATTTGCTAGCTTGGACGCGCTGCTGGCTCCACAAGTCATTCTCGTTGATGCGTAAATTGCGCCGCATAACATAGTCGCGCGTATTCGTATTACCTTCGAACTCAACGCGCCGAACCGTATATACCGGATTTTCAGTGATCAAATACTCGACATCAGCAGTACCGTTCGCGGCATCCGGAATTGGAATCGGGGCGACGACCACCTGAAAGTAACCAAAGTTGCTATATATGTTCTCCATAGCAGTTGTAGCATCCACGAGGCCCTTTATATCCAGGATGTCGCCTTCGCTGAGCGGAACCAATGCTGCAAGCGCCTCATCCGGGAACCGTTCGTTGCCCTCAACAAGGATGTTGCCCAAACGATACTGAGGGCCTTCATTAAGGGGGATCCGAACGTACAGCCGTCGTGTGTCACCCATCGGCCATGGTCGGTCGATTTCGTAAACCTCCACCTCTGGGTTGCCGATTTCAATTTCGATATAGCCTAGCCGGCGATATTCGTTGGCAAGGTTCTGCTGATCGAACTCGAAGCCAGCCGGCGAATAACGATCGTTTTTGGTCACAAACGAAAGGAGCCAATGCTCGCCCGTCTTTTTCGTTATCCACCGTAACTCTCTTTGGCTAAATGCGGTTGCACCTTCAAAGTAGACGTTTTCGATACGTACTCGGTCTCCCTCCACCACATCGAAGACAACGTCCACCCCCGAAGAACCATCCAGTGGCGGTTGCTCGGAATAATTAACCTGAACGAATTGCAGACCTTCTTCCCCTTGGAGCATAAGAGTCAGAACTTCCTCGGCCCGCGACATCCTCCGGCGGTCGATCGGCTGATCGAGCGCGATCGGCGTTTCAAGTAGTTCCATACGTTCCAAGAGATCGTCCTTGTTTCCGTCTTCCGTGCCCTCGAAACGGATATCACGAAGAATAGGCCGCTCGATTACTTCGAGCCGTATTCCCACCCCTCCGTCGACACGCTCCCAGCTCATCTTGATGTCGTCAAAGAAATCGGAGTTGAGCATGGTACGGAAGTTCTGCTGTGCCGTGGCCCAATCAAAGGCATCACCTTCAACGAAACTCAGGAAAAACTTGACGGTCTCGTCTTCGAGCGACGTGTTTCCGTCGACTCGAATGGCGCGAATAGTTTCCCCCTGTGGGGCCTCTACCTGCTGCCCCTCACGCAACCTTGGTTTCACAATCGAAGGGAATAAGCTCCAATACATACTCGTCGCCCGTGGTGCCTTATCAGCTGAGGCGTCCTCATGCATTCCCGCGTCGGGCCGTACCGTGGGGGGGCCTGTCATTGGCTGCCCGAAGACCCTAGAAGGCAGTCCAAATATACTGGCAATTGCCACCGCTATTAATCCGACTTTCAGAAGTCGGGTCACAGTGACGGCATCGGAATCGGAATCGGTTCGCATCGAAATCGAACTCGTCATGAGGAATGGCTGGCCCGGTTGAGCCGCGTGAATTTTAGCCCAAATCTCTCCACCGTGCCGAAACGGCGCAGTGCTCAAAACAACATCACAATGAGAGCAAGCACCTATTTAGCTACTGGTTGACCCTCCTCCTCCGGCTTATATATATGCAAGAGAAGATCACTGTCACCCACGGTTATCCCGACACGATCACCGGCCCCAATCTTGCCCCGGATGAGTTGCTCCGCGAGCGGGTCCTCTATGTGCTTCTGGATCGCTCGACGTAGCGGGCGTGCCCCATAAGTTCGATCAGCACAAGTCTGGTCCACCATCCATCGATAGGCTTGGTCGTCTAGTTCCACTTCGATGCCCTTCGCGGCCAAGTTCAAATTGACGTCCTTTACCATTAAACGAACGATTTTTACTAGGTGATCATCGCTTAGCGAGTGGAACACGATGGTTTCGCTGATGCGATTCAAGAACTCAGGGTTGAATGTTCGTTTGACCTCTTCAAGGACACGAGCGCGCATTTCCTTGTATCCGGCGTCTTCATCGCCGGCGCGGAATCCGAGCCCCCCTCGCCGCTGGATATAACGAGCGCCCACGTTCGAGGTCATGATCAAGATGCAGTTCTTGAAGTCAACGGTATTATTCAACGAATCAGTCAGGTGCCCCTCTTCGTAGACTTGAAGCAGAATGTTAAATATCGACGGGTGCGCCTTCTCGATCTCGTCGAGCAGTACAATGCTGTATGGCTTCCGCTTGATACGGTCAGTAAGCTGGCCGCCTTCTTCGTGACCCACGTAACCTGGCGGTGAGCCAATAAGCTTCGAGACCGAATGCTTTTCCATGTATTCCGACATGTCGAAGCGTACAAGTGCGTTCTCGTCGCCGAACAGAAATTCTGCAAGGGTACGTGCGACCTCGGTCTTCCCTACCCCGGTCGGGCCAAGAAACAGAAACGAGCCCATTGGACGTTTAGGGTCCTTCAGGCCAGCGCGCGCGCGGCGGATCGCGCGTGAAACGACTTCGACAGCTGGCTCTTGCGCGATGATGCGCTTGTGGAGTTCCGCCTCCATATTTAGAAGTTTGTCGAGTTCCTCTTCCCGGATCGAGCTGACAGGAATGCCAGTCCAATTAGAAACCACGCGATCCACGTCTTCTTTTGAAACAACAGGCGGCGCAGACTCGTCTTCTTCATTCGCTATTCGCGCCCGTAGAGCATCCAGCCTTTCTCGCTCTTGCTGCTCCTGGTCGCGGTAATAGGCGGCCTTCTCAAACTCCTTCGCATTGATCGCAGAATCAACCTGCTCAGCTATAGACTGAAGCTCCGACTCGATTTTCAAAAGCTTCTCAGGCACCGCAGCGGACGCTAATTTGACTCTCGCACCCGCTTCGTCAATAACATCAATGGCTTTGTCAGGCAGGAAACGATCACTGATGTACCGATTGCTCTGATAAACCGCGGATTGGATCGCTTCATCGTTGTAAACGACACCGTGGTATTTCTCGTACCGATCACGGATTCCATAAATGATTCGCACCGTTTCGTCTTCGGTGGTAGGACTGACCTTCACGCCCTGAAAACGGCGTGATAGCGCACGGTCTTTCTCGATGTGTTTACGATGTTCCTTAGGGGTCGTAGATCCCAAACACTGCACCTCACCACGTGACAGCGCCGGCTTAAGTATGCCCGCAGCATCCAATGAGCCCTCGGCAGAGCCTGCGCCGACCAGCGTGTGCAGTTCGTCAATAAAAACCAGGACATCTCTGTTCGCGCTCAGTTCCTTCATGATGCTCTTGAGCCGTTCTTCAAACTGGCCCCGATACTTAGTTCCCGCAACCACGGAGGAGATATCTAGTGACAGGATCCGTTTACCATGCAGGAAGCGTGGCACGTTCCCGGTAACAATTTTACGTGACAGGCCCTCCACGAGAGCCGTCTTACCAACCCCAGGCTCACCAATTAACACCGGGTTGTTCTTAGTGCGCCGACACAGAATCTGAATAACACGCTCCAGTTCCTGTTCACGTCCAATCAACGGATCGAGTAGCTTCTTCGCCGCCAATTCCGTCAGATCACGGGAGAACTCCAAAAGAAACGGGGTGTCCTTCTTCTTTTCGGTGAGTGTTTCTTCCTTAAGAAGATAAAGGAGGTCCTCCCGGGCAGTAGTCAAACGCATCCCCTTTTCAAGCAAGATGCGCGATGCTAGAGCTTTCTTTTCTCGCAATAAACCCAGAAGAATATGCTCTGTTCCGATGTACTTGTGGAACATCTTCTCGGCTTCCTCGGCCGCGTAAGCGAGGACGCGTTTGGATTCCACCGACAAAGGAATCTCTACCGAGGTTGAGATCTTCTCGCGCACACGGGTACGCGCCTCTATTTCGCTACGGATCTCGTCGGGTTCAATCTTTGAACGCCCCAGAAGGTGCCCGGTCAGGCCATTATTTTCCCTGATCAAGCCGAGCAAAAGGTGCTCAGTTTCAATCGTACGGGAGCCTAATTGGCTAGCCTCGTAACGGGCAAAGAATATGACGCGACGTGCACGCTCAGTATAGCGCTCAAACATGGCTAGTCGGCCAGGGCTTACAAAGCCAAACCGCCGGCTCCACCTGGACCTGTGCCCTTAGCACTTGCACAAGCCACCGATGACAGTCAAGGAGCCGCATCACGACCCAAGTATAACGGACGTCCTCTCGTCCCAACAAGACAAAGAAACGGTGCCGATTATGGCTCCACCCCCACTGGTTTCCCAGGTATGGGGTCACAAGGACACAGGCTACCACCTGGCTGCATCTCCAGAACCTTGTCAAATCTCTCCACTAATGCCGCGTTATGGGTGGCCATCAGAATCGCTGCGCCGTACCGCTGTTGAACGTCCTCAAATACTTCCATCACTCTGAAGCCTGTATCCACATCTAGATTCCCAGTAGGCTCGTCAGCGAGAACTAGACTCGGCCTGCTCACCAAGGCTCGCGCTATCGCCACTCTCTGCCGTTCTCCACCAGAAAGTTGAGATGGGAAATGATGGCTACGTGCTTTAACGCCGACCTGGTGAAGCAGTTCGATTGCCCGCTCACGGGTGTCACTACTGTTCTTCCTGGCAATAAGCAACGGCATCATGACATTCTCCAGGGCCGTGAATTCCGGGAGCAGTTGAAAAAACTGGAAAACGAAACCTACTTCACGGTTGCGGTACTGAGCAAGGGTTGGCTCGTCCATTTCATCCAGCCGCTGTCCACGGAAGACAATTGACCCAGTGTCCGGGCAATCAAGCCCCCCGAGGAGGTGCAGAAACGTACTCTTGCCTACCCCACTGGCTCCAAACACGGCGACACGCTCACCAGCATCTATACTTAAGTCAACACTAGAGAGAACCTGAAGCATCCCGTCCCCCGAGGGGTAGCTCTTGGCAACCCCGTGGACTTCAATCATGGCTTCAGCCATCAAAACCTCTTGCTACTCATAACGCAACGCTTCAACCGGGTCGAGGCGACTAGCACGCCAGGCTGGATAGAGCGTTGCAACAAACGAGATCGCCACTGCCATTAGTGCTATTACGGTGAAATCAATCGGACGAACTATAAAGGGGACATGTGTCAGGTAATAAACTTCGGCCGGCAACGAAATGACCTGATAATGATCGGCAAGCCATGACGCTCCAATTCCCAACCCTAATCCTGTCGCCGTTCCCATCAAACCAATAAACAAACCCTGAAATATAAAAGCGTACAGAATACCGAGCCGCGTCGCCCCCATAGACAGAAGAACACCGATGTCCCGATTCTTCTCCATGACCATAAGGACAAGCGTAGCGACGATGTTCAGCGCAGCAACAAAGACGATAAGGCTAATGGTAACGAACATAGCCAGGCGCTCAAGATTTAGCGCCGCGAAAAACAGGCTGTTCATCTGTCTCCAGTCCTGCATCACATAATCCGGGCCCAGTCGCTCCCGTAGATCACGCATAACGGCTTCAGTTCCGTAGATATCTCCAACGCGAATCTCCACAAAAGATACCTGCCCCGGCCCCTCTGGCTTTTCCGGATCCCGGAAGGCGCTGAACATTTCTTGTGCTGTCCGCAGGTGTACCAGAACCCACGCTGTGTCGTACTCAAACATCCCGGCATCAAAAATTCCGGCGACGCGGAGTCGTTCAAATTTCAGCCCTCCGACCCCCAACGGTGTAATCCTGTCCTGGTCATAAATCAACACTTCTAGTTCGTCACCAACACGAAGCAGCATATTGTCGGCCATACCACGGCCGATCAACGCCCCATTTAGTTCGCTTCCTGGCCGGAGATCACTGACGCTACCCTCAACAACGCGATTCAGGAGGTCAAGCGTCCCAGCTTCAGGATCAATACCTTTGAACGTGGCAAAGGAAAGGCCAAAGCCATTGTTGATAACCGCTGGGCGAAGAATTGCAGGGGCTGCGTTTACCACTCCGGGGACAGAACTCGCCGTATTAACCACCTCAGGATATTCAACCATCGGCACATCGCCGAAATTCCATAAAACGATATGCGCGTTTGCGTCAATAATCTTCGTCTGAATATCCTGTTGGAAGCCCGTCAACAAAGCCAATGCAATAACCAATGCCGCCACACCGACCGTAATTCCAAGAACCGAGACAAACGAAACAATAGAAGTGAACGCTTGTTTGCGGCGGGCTCTCAAGTAACGAAGCGCGAGGAATAGTTCATATCGCATCATGGCAACACGTTACTTTGTCCAGGTAATTGAACGACGGCTCTTTCGTTTTGAGCTACTCAGCCCACTTCTTTTGGTTTCAATAGCGGGAAGAGGATGACGTCACGGATCGACGCGGAATCAGTAAGCAGCATCATCAAGCGATCGATCCCGATCCCGAACCCAGCGGCCGGAGGCATTCCGTGTTCAAGAGCGAGGATATAGTCCTCGTCAACGCGCTGCTCAGACAATTCCTTAGTCCGCCCCCCCGCCATCGCTTCCATTCGCCTTCTCTGCTCACGCGGGTCGTTGAGCTCAGAATAACCATTGCCTGTCTCCAGCCCCCCCCAATAGATTTCAAAACGCTCTACAAGTCCGTCATCTTCCTCAGTCGCTTTAGCAAAGGGGGATACGTCTCGCGGGAAGTGCGTGATGAAAGTAGGGGCGACCAACGAGGGCTGCACGAAGCGACTCAAAGCCGCTTCCCACATATACCCAAGGGAAAGATCCTCTGCCGGGACGTCCCGTTCTTCTAGCCAGGCTCGAAAGGCTTCCTCATCCCCAACTACATTGCTGGGAACACCACCGATTTCCATCAGCGCGTTAGCAAACGTTATGCGCTTCCATGGCCGTTTCATTGACACCGTATTGCCCTGATAACTGAAATCTGAAGTGCCCAAGACCGCTTCCACACACACGGTAAGGAGTTCCTCGACGAATTCCATCATGCGCTGGTAATCCCAGTAGGCAGCATAGAACTCCAGCATAGTGAATTCAGGGTTATGCTGAGTCGAGACGCCTTCGTTCCGAAAGTTGCGATTAAGTTCGTAGACCCGCTCAAGACCACCTACCAAGAGACGTTTCAGGTACAACTCTGGGGCAATTCGAAGGTACAAATCAATGCCGAGTGTGTTGTGGTGAGTTGTGAACGGGCGAGCAAGGGCCCCACCATATTGCGGTTGCATAATCGGTGTCTCTACTTCAATAAACCCATCAGCATCCATATGGGCACGCAGTGCCCGAAGGGTCTTGGCCCGACAACGGAATATTTCACGAACATCATCGTTAACAGCAAGATCAAGATAACGTTTTCTATAACGAATCTCTGTGTCCTTCAGCCCGTGCCACTTCTCAGGCAGCGGCCGTAAAGATTTAGCAAGCAGTGCGTAGCTATCAATTCGCAACGTCAGCTCACCGCTACGGGTCCGCATGAGGACGCCCTCGACACCCACATAGTCCCCAATGTCAAGGGTTTGCCAGGCGTCGTAGACTTCCTCTCCGAGGCTGTCTTTGCGCACATAGAGTTGAATACTGCCGCTGCCGTCACCTATGTCAGAAAAAGACGTTTTTCCGTGTTCCCTTTTCGTCTGGATTCGGCCAGCCAACCGGAAATTTGTTGGCGAAGTACGGAGTTCTTCCGTATCGTGGTTGGCGAAACGGGCAGCGACTGAACCCAAGGACGCATCTACGTCAAAACCGCGAGGGAAGGCCACCCCTCCGGAGTCCTCAAACGCTTCGAGCTTCTGCGCTCGAATCTCGAACAGATCTTCCTTGGGCACTGAGTAGCCTAGTACCGTTTGAACAGAAGTGCGGCATTAGTACCGCCGAATCCAAACGAGTTTGACAGCGCGTACTGGTGTTCGACCTCGCGTGCCTGATTCGGCACGTAGTCGAGATCACACTCTGGATCTGGTGTCTCATAATTAATCGTCGGAGGGATCATCTGGTCCCGAAGGCCCAATGCACAGAAGCCGGCTTCCACTCCTCCAGCTGCCCCAAGCAAGTGGCCAGTCATCGACTTTGTCGAGGAAACAGCAAGCTTTGCAACGTGATCACCAAAGACGTCTTTGATCGCTGCTGTCTCAATACGGTCACCCACTGGCGTCGAGGTTCCGTGAGCGTTGACATAATTTACTTCCTCCACGTTCACCTTGGCATTATCAAGGGTCCCAGACATAACCCTTATGGCACCATCGCCATCCGGTGGAGGCGAACTAATGTGATATGCATCTCCCGACATACCGTAGCCAACAACCTCAGCCACGATCGGTGCACCACGCTTTCGGGCTGTTTCTTCCGATTCAAGCACCAAAACCCCAGCTCCCTCGCCAAGGATGAAGCCATTGCGATCCGCATCGAAAGGCCGGCTTGCCCGCTCGGGTTCATCATTGCGGGTAGACAAGGCCCGCATTGCTGCAAAACCGTCTACCGCAAGCGCACAAACGACGCCCTCGGTTCCACCAGCCACCATAACTTCAGCATCACCCCGCGCAATGATCTGACATGCATCACCAATGGCATGCGAGCCAGTCGTGCAGGCTGTACAGGTGGCTGAGTTCGGCCCCTTGAAACCAAATTTGATCGACACCCAACCCGCGGCTTCATTGACAATTAGCCCTGGGATGAAAAATGGACTTACCTTGCCCGGCCCCTTGTCCAAAAGAGTGCGATGATGAATTTCCATCATGTTGAGCCCTCCGATGCCAGAGCCAATTAGAACGCCCATTCGATCCGCTGAATATGGGCGATCCTCCCCTTTTAGTCCCGCCCCGTCGAGCGCGAATTCAGACGCTGCCAGAGCGTACTGAATATGGTAGTCCATCTTCTTGAGGTCTTTTCTGGATGCGTAATCAAGCGGGTCGAAGCCCTTGACCTCCCCTGCGATCTGGACCGCAAAGCCTTCACAATCGAACTTAGTAATTGGAGAAATGCCGGGAGTACCTGCGATGCACTCCTTCCAGGTTTCTTCGGTACCAACACCCAACGGACTGACGATACCGACGCCGGTGACTACAACTCGTCGACCCATGAAATCCCTACTCGCCTCAGGCTACCTGGCGCCAAGCCCTCACAGCTGACATGCTAACTTGAGTGCCCGTCAATGTAAGTTACGGCATCCTGTACTTTCGTAATTTTCTCGGCATCTTCGTCTGCAATTTCAAGGTCGAACTCCTCCTCGAATGCCATTACTAGCTCCACCGTGTCCAGCGAATCGGCACCCAGGTCGTCAACAAACGATGCCTCCGCCGTAACCTCGGCAGCATCCACGCCTAGCTGTTCGACGATAATCATCCTTACCTGTTCCAACGTATCCATCCGTACCTCCTACTGACGCGCTCTCCAATGCGCATTGAATCGATAAACCAATATGGCTAAAAGCTACATATACATCCCGCCGTCAACGCTCAGGACTTGCCCCGTGATATAGGCTGCATCTTCCGACAAAAGAAACCTTACAGCCCCGGCGACATCTGCGCCGGCACCGAGCCGGCCCAATGGAATCTTTTGCTGAAGCTTTTCCGTGGCCCCCTCAGGCAACCCAGCAGTCATTTCCGTCGAAATATACCCGGGCGCCACCGCATTAACAGTAATGTTTCGCGACGCGATTTCCCTGGCCAGCGACTTGGTGAATCCCAACACACCCGCCTTGGCTGCACCATAGGCAGTCTGGCCGGAATTCCCAAGCAAACCAACAACTGAACTGATCGTGACCACCCTGCCGATTCGCCTCCGGAGCATCGATCTTAGCACGGTCTTCGTGCAGTTATAGACGCCCGTCAGGTCCGTCCGCAAGACGGAGTCCCAATCCGCAGGGTCCATTCGCACAAGCAGATTATCCCGTGCGATCCCAGCGTTATTAACAAGGAAATCGATATGCCCAAAACACTCCAACGCTTCGTCTACGGATGCCACAACTGAGTCCAGGCTCCCAACATCCATCCCTACTGAAAGTGTTTCAATCCCTTCACCGGCTAAGCGTGATCCGACTTCTTCGCATACCTCCTGCCGCCGTGACGCGAGAATCAAATTACATCCCTCGCTCGCTAGTCGTTGGGCGATAGACTCGCCAATCCCCTGCGAGGCACCGGTGATCAGGGCGACCCGCTCTTCAAACACTCGGCTCATAGCCGATCTCCTCCTGTCTTACTGCCCTCAGCCAAGGGCAGCAAGGACAGCCTCGATTTCCTCAATCTCGTCAACGGCATAAATTTCCACACCCCGTCCAAGGGTACGCTTCACTAGACCGCTCAGCACCCTACCTGGTCCAACCTCAACAAAAACCTCCACCCCCTGTGCGCTGAGGAACTCCAGGGTCTCACTCCATAGTACTGGCTGAGTAACCTGCTGTTCGAGCGCCAGACGAGCTGCCGCGCCCGTGGCAATCGAGGTGGCAGTCACGTTGCAAACGACAGGAACCCGAGGATCCTCAAATCTCACTTCAGCGAGGTCTCTTGCCAGTCGTTCTGCTGCTGGTTGCATCAATGAGCAATGAAACGGTGCGCTTACGTTCAGTAAGATGGCACGCCGTGCCCCTGCCTGCTTAGACATGGCAATCACTTGATTCACTGCTTCCGTATTTCCAGAAACGACCACCTGCCCAGGTGCATTTACGTTGGCGACCTCGACAATCAAGTCGCCTCCACACCGCGCACACAAGTCATCAATCTCAACCCGCTCAAGCCCAAGCACTGCCGCCATTGCCCCGGCACCTTCCGGTACCGCCTGTTGCATATAGATCCCCCGGTTGTGCACCAGTCGCGCCGCCGTTGCAACATCAAGGGCTCCGGCCGCAACCAAAGCTGAATATTCCCCTAGTGAGTGCCCGGCGACCCAGTTTGGCACCAAACCTCGAACTTCAAGGATACGGTGCAAGGCAATGCTAACCGTGAGGATCGCCGGCTGAGTATTTTCGGTTCGAAGGAGCCTTTCATCGCTAGCTTCGAAACACAGTTCGGTAATAGAGATTGGCAAATCAGCATTAGCCTGTTCAAAGACCTCACGTGCTTCCGGAAAAGCATCGTGGACGCCCTTGCCCATACCGGAATACTGGGACCCTTGTCCTGGAAACAAGAAAGCTGTCTGTTGCGAAGCTTGTAATTCTGGCAAGGAAATTTCTCGCCCTCCATTTCGACTACAAGGGTCAGTTTTCGTCTGGCACTGACTTTTCACGTTGGTTGCTCGGATCAAGAACCAAACCCGCCAGCATCTCCTCAATCCGATCATTAACACGATGCCGACCGTACTCCATCGTCACGCGAATCCCGTTCATGATGGCTCGAGCAGATGATCGTCCGTGGCAAATAACGCTCAACCCGCGCGCACCAAGCAATGGGGCGCCGCCAAATTCTGCGTAATGCACCCGTCCTCGGTAGCTGGTAAACGCGCTACGTGCGATTCGGGCTCCTAGGATATTAAGTCGCGACTTCGAAAACTCTTCACGCAACAAGTGAAGCATCGTTTCTACAACAGCTTCGCTAGTCTTAAGAACTACATTGCCAGTGAACCCATCGCTCACGACGACATCAGCGTCACCACTGTAGATATCACGCGCCTCGACGTTTCCAAGGAAATTTAAGGGCGACACTTCAAATGCCGCGTGCGCCGATCGAACCAGCTCAGTCCCCTTACTAGCTTCGTCACCAATTGACAGCAGGCCAACCCGAGGGTTCGAAAGTCCGAGAATTGTTTGGGCAAAAAGACTACCCATAACTCCAAATTCAACAAGCTGATGGCTCTTGGGATTAATATTGGCCCCAACATCAATTAGAACCGTCCGGCCCCGTCTACTCGGAAGAATAACTGCCAACGCGGGGCGATCAACGCCATTTATAGTGCCAACATAAAGTTTAGCAATGACCATGATTGCACCGGTGTTGCCCGCCGACACAAACCCCTCAACTTCTCCATCCCGAAGCATCTTAGCGGCAATGTGGATCGAGGAATTACGTTTACGCCGTAGTGCCGTCGCTGGCGATTCGTCCATCTCTATTACTTCATCGGCGTGGACAATGCTGACCTCAGGGGCACTTGAATGACGCTTGAGAGCCTCTTGTATTCGGTTCTCTTGCCCCACAAGAACGACCTCTGCGCCCAGCGCATCGGCCGCCAAAATTGCCCCTGCGACTGGGTGCTCCGGAGCATGATCGCCCCCCATCGCATCAACCGCTATTTTCATCGAACCCCACCGGACAAGTCGTCCGCCATCTTGGGGTCAGTCCTCGTCGGAGACAACGACGACACGTCCCTTGTAGTAACCACAATGCTGACAAACACGGTGCGGCGACTTGTCCCTACCGCAGTTCGAGCATTTGGAACGCCCCGGAACAGGCAGTGCATCGTTCGCTCTCCTGCGATCACGGCGGGCTCGGGAATGTCTTTTCTTGGGTAGCGCCACGGTCTTATCCTTTTGTTCTTCCTAACTTTCGAGTTGATCCCGCAGCGCCTTCAAAGGAGCCCAGAGGGGATTAACATCTGGTTCGCAGTCACAATCGAGTCGATTAAGATCGATACCACACATCACACACAAACCTTTGCACTCTTCCTCGCACAAGGTCTTCATCGGAAGTCCCAAGATGATTTGCTCCCCCAAGAGCTGGAGTCCGTCAATACTGCCACCGGCGTAATAATCGACATCAAGGTCATCCTCGTCAAGTTCGGCCTCAAATGCTCCATCTTTGGCATCAACCGCAACGAACAATACCGTGAATTGGCGTGCCAAAACTATTGAAAATCGTTTAGTACAGCGGCTGCATAATGCCTCAACGGCCGCTTCTACACTTCCCTCTACGCGGACTCCGGAGTCTTGTTTCAGCACTTCAAACTTATAGGTCACCGGTTCGCTGATAAGCAGCCCGTCCTTACATGCACCATCTCCCAGAACCAACTCGACCGTCCCTGACAGGTCGCGTGGTTCTTTTGGTAAATCGTCAACGATGATGAGCACACCGCCCCCGCTTTCCAGATTTATAGAGATAATGCCTAGGCTGTCGCCTCAGTTACCGCAACCTTGTCGACCATCCGAATGATGTTCTCCTTCGAACTAGCCCCCACCATCTGTTCGTGCACCTCACCACCGCTAAATATTAAAATCGTGGGAATGCCTCGTATTTGGTACCGTGCAGCAATAGCTCCAAAATCGTCAACGTTCAACTTGCCGACCTTGACCCGGCCGCTGTAATTCTCGGCAATCTCATCGATAGTGGGTGCCAACATGCGGCACGGCGCACACCATTCAGCCCAGAAATCTACCAAGACCGGCTGTTTGCTCTGTAGAACCTCGGCCTCGAAGTTTTCGGCATTTAGTTCGATGATGCTCTCGTTCAACTCACATCTCCTTTCAGGTACCCACTTCGCCCATTCGCTGGCGAATAAATTTAATGATCTCAGTCGTCGTTGTTCCAGGCGGGAAAATGGCGTCTATGCCCAACCCTCTCAGGCGCTCGACATCCCGATCCGGAATAATTCCACCGACAACCAAACCAATATCTTCGGCATCATGTTCCTTCAGCAATTCTACGACGCGCTCCAAGATATAGTTATGGGCTCCAGAATGGATTGACAAGCCTATGACATCAACATCCTCTTGGACGGCTGCCTTCACCACCATCTCCGGTGTTTGGCGAAGTCCAGCGTAGATAACCTCCATTCCAGCATCGCGCAAAGCACGAGCGACAATTTTGGCACCGCGGTCATGACCATCTAGTCCAGGCTTCGCAACCAACACTCGGATATGTTTCTCAGGCCCTTGTTCGCTCAATGGCAATACCGGGTTAGGCTCCCGTGCGCGGGAAACCATTCAAAAAATTGGTTGTTCATGATATTCACCGAACACATCGCGCATAGCGCCACAAATTTCACCTACAGTGGCATATGCATGCACCGCTTCAAGAATTGCGGGCATAAGATTAACGTCACTGCCTGCAGCACGTCTCACTGCTTCTAGTGTTTGTTCCACTTCAGCAGCATCGCGGCGCCGCCGAAGTGCAGCAAGTCTCTCAACCTGTTTCTCTTCGACCGTGTCATCGATGTATAAATAATTGACGGGCTCGCCCATCTCGCCTATGAAATCATTCTGCCCCACAATGATTCTCTGGTTTTCCTCGATTTCTCTTTGGTACTGATAAGCCGCTTCTTGAATTTCACGCTGGGGGTAACCGTTGTCAATTGCCGAAACCATGCCACCTAACTCATCGATCTTGGTGATGATTTCTTCAGCCTGCTCTTCTATATCAGCAGTCAAAGACTCGATGTAATATGAACCTCCAAGCGGATCCACCGTGTTAGCAACTCCGCTCTCGTGAGCAATCACTTGTTGGGTTCGTAAGGCAATGAGGGCATTTTCCTCGGTGGGTAGAGCGATCGTCTCGTCTAGGGCATTGGTATGTAGCGACTGAGTGCCACCCATGACGGCAGCCAGCGCCTGAAGTGTCACGCGCATAACGTTATTACGTGGCTGGCGATCAAGCAGTGTGGATCCAGCGGTTTGAGTGTGGAAGCGGATCCACCAGGATCGCGGCGATTTTGCGCCGTATCGATCGCGCATGTAGCGAGCCCACAGCTTACGGGCCGCCCTGTACTTAGCAACTTCCTCAAATAGATCGTTATGGGCGATAAAAAAGAAAGACAGCCTTGGCGCAAACGAATCTATATCGAGGCCTCGGTCCAATCCTGCCTGGACATACTCCATGCCGTCACGCAGTGTGAAAGCCAGTTCTTGCGCGGCGGTCGAACCTGCTTCACGTATGTGGTAGCCCGAAACGCTTACCCAATTCCAGCGCGGCATTTCAGCAGTGCACCACTCGATGACATCGCCCATTATTCGCATAACCGGAAGAGGTGGGAACACAAAGGTTTTCTGGGCAATGAACTCCTTCAGAACATCATTCTGGATTGTCCCCGCCAAATCCCGACGAGCAATCCCCTTCTTCTCTCCCGCAGCAACATACATGCAAAGCAGCACACAGGCTGGATGGTTGATCGTCATCGAGGTGGTGACCTGGTCGAGCGGGATCTGATCAAACAAAGTCTCCATGTCGGCAAGCGAGTCGATCGCCACCCCTTGCTTTCCGACTTCCCCACGGCAAATAGGTTCGTCGGAGTCACGACCAACAAGGGTCGGGTGATGGAAGGCAACGGATAGCCCCGTCTGGCCCATCTCCAGCAATTTTAGATAACGCTCGTTCGAATCCTCGGCGGTTCCAAAACCAGCGAACTGCCGCATCGTCCAAAGTTTTCCTCGATAGCCCGTTGGATGGATACCCCGGGTGTACGGAAATTCACCTGGGTAGCCAATATCCGTATCATAAGAGAGATTCCGGTCTGCGAGATCTTCACGGGTGTAAAGCGGATCGACAGGGGTACTGGAACCCGTAATGAAAGCAGCGTCACGCTCTGGATGCTTGGCGACGGCGGGATCAAAGGTCTGCTTATACCACCGCGCTTTACCATTCGAAGGTCTGTGGTCCGCACTACTATCCGATTCGCTTACCCCTTTACGTTCGGTCACGGAAGATCGCGACAAGACTGGCTTTTCAGCCATCGAATTTGCTCCGTATAGCGCGTTCTGACAAGGACTCCCGCTGGCTCGCGGTGGAGTTGGCCTCAGTCATCCAACTCGCACAATGCGGTAATTATCCCACACGGTAGGGCCTTCGGCTACGTACACAAAAAGCCGAAGGACTGCCCTAAATAAGGCTTTAGATATAGAGGTATTACCCCAACCCAGCGGTAAGCTGCCGGGCAATCACTAGGCGCTGGATTTCCGAGGTTCCTTCATAAATCGTCGTCACACGGGCATCTCGGTAGAGTCGCTCGACCGGGTAATCTGTCACATAACCATAGCCACCATGCATTTGAATCGCTTGGTAGCTAACCCAATTAGCCGTCTCTGATGCAAACAGCTTTGCGCAGGAAGCCGCCATTGTGTCCGGCTCGCCATTGTCTCGCAGCCATGCGGCGCGCAAATATAGGAGTCGGGCTGCGCGAATGTGGGCGGCCATCATCGCAAGCTTCCCTTGGAGCCCTCTGAAACGACCGATCGGACCCCCAAATGCCTCACGCTCTCGCACATAATCAAGCGTGGATACTAGGGCAGCATGCCCAATTCCAACTGCCTGGGCCGCAATTCCAGCCCGACCACCATCAAGACTATTAAGCGCGATTGCAAGACCCTGGCCTTCTTCACCCAACACCCATTCAGGCGGTACGCGACACTCATCCAAAGCCACCTGGTTCGTCCGTGACGACCGAATCCCAAGTTTGTCCTCCTCGTGAGCGATACTCACGCCCGGATGGTCGGCCGGTATCACGAAAGCGGTAACCCGGTTCCGCGAAGACTCGGGATCGGTGACAGCAAACACCAGCATAGCTCCGCAAACTGCACCGTTTGTGACCCATGCCTTAGAGCCACTCAGAAGAAAATCGCCGCCTTCACGTCGCGCTATTGTTGACAGCGCTGCCGCGTCTGAGCCCGCCCCTGGTTCAGAAAGACAGAATGCTCCTAGCCATTCGCCATTGACGCACGGGCAAAGAAACCTCTCCTTTTGTTCCGAGGTACCGTAACGTTCCAGCGGTGCACAAAATAATGAGTTAGTAACACTGATAGCTACACAGGTCGATGCGTCACCCCTAGCAAGCTCCTCAAGCGCAAGACAATACCCAATGAGATCCAAACCTGCGCCACCGTGCTCCTCATCTACGACCATACCGAACAGCCCAAGCTTGCCAAGTTCATCAAAAATGTCGCTAGGAAAATATTTGTTACGGTCCCACTCAGCGGCATTCGGAGCTACTTCAGCAGCTACAAATTCGCGCACCATGTCCCGAACCATCTGCTGGTCATCGGTCAGATTCCAGTTCATCTCGTGCGATTCAGGACCAATCATTGCCAGGGGCTCATGTCCTTGACTAGGCCAGGAAGGATCTCGCCTGCAACAGCCAGTTGCTGCACTTCAACGGCGCCGTGGTGGAGTTCCATAGCCTTAGCGTCGCGGTATAGACGCTCAACGCCCGACCCACGTTCATTCCCAGCTACGCCGGAGATTTGCACCGCACTTCGACTAGCGCGGACGGCCCCGTCCGCTGCTAGCAACCGTGCCATCGGTGCTGCTTCGCGCATTTCGCCCGACACAGTCCGCGATGCCGCATACCAGGTCAACAGACGGGCGGCTTCAGTTTCCGTTGCCATGTCAGCCAACATCCATTGGACCGATTGCTCACGACATAGTGCGCCACCCGCTCCAGAGACGTAGGCAGTGGATGCCTCGAGCGCAGCCCGACCAATCCCCACACACAGGCCCGCATGCCCGATGCGAAACAGGTCATCCGCAATCCTCATCGTTTCGACCACGTTCCCCGCAGAGAGAATTGACCCAGCGGGAATATGCACCCGATTAAACTCAACGGACGCCAGCCCCGCACCATTGAGTCCTAATTGGCGCGCTTCCACCCCAATAGAAACTCCATCACTATCCACTTCAACAATAGCGAGCATCAAGGTATCCCCAACTTCCATCGGAACAATGAGAGAGTCCGATAGCGTCAGACCGGTGACGGCGCGCGCTTTCCCGTCTAGATAGAATCCGCCCGTCGCTTTTTCCCCATGCGCCCCGCATCTCGGTGATTCTAAAAGCGAACTAGCGCAATCGAGCACCAAAGCCAGAAGAGTTGTGCCGTCCGCATCAGCCGGGAACCACTTCTGTTTCTGCTCGGGACTCCCAAGAGTATCAAGGAGAAAACTGGAGACCATGTGGCTAATTGCCACAACTCCAACAGTTGCCGAGGCAGCCCCGATCTCTTCACTGACGAGAGCTAGTTCAACCGGCCCAGCCCCGCAACCGCCGTGAGTCTCGGGAGCATAAATACCAAGGATATCCGCTGTAGCCAGGCCGTTAATGGCGTTGGCAGCTGTCGTCACGCCTTGATCGATATCATCCGCTGCCACACCAATGGCAGATACCTCTGCCCGCACCAGATCGCGGAGAGCCTTCTCGGTCTCGCTTAGTCTGGGATCCATCCAGCCTACTCCCAGGTCCGCTGGAGGGGCCTATTGATTGACCAACTGGCGCAAGTCCTTACCGGGTTTGAAATATGGCACAACCTTAGCTGGGACTTCCACCCGGTCGCCTGTTCTAGGATTGCGTCCGACGCGAGCTCTCCGCTGGCGATGCTTGAACGATCCGAACCCCCGCAACTCAACCTTCTCCTGCCGGCAAAGCGAGGCGACCACGTTATCAAAAAAAGTATTGACCACTATGGCCGAACTTTTCTTGCTAAGCCGGGAAACGACAGAAACCTCTTCGATCAAATCAGCCTTAGTCATGCCCGGCTACTCCTCTTCCTCTTCAGGCTCTTCGTCTCCACCGCTAGACAGTTCACCTAACCCGGACAGGTCAACAACGTCGCCGAGCGAAACTTTTCCATCTTGTTGGTACTGGGTTAGAGGTTCCGATGGCGTCTCAATTTCTGGTTCCCTCTCAGCACGCGGGGCCTCTAGTTCCTTTGCTGACAAGCTGATCTTTTTTGTCTCAGTGTCGATCTTCAAGATCTTAACTTTCAAACTGTCCCCAACCTTAAATTCATCTGCTGGGTCCTTGATGTGCCGGTCAGAAATCTCGGAAACATGTATAAGACCTTCGATTCCACCACCGAGGTCAAGGAATGCGCCAAAGTTAGTTAGCTTTGTGATTGCGCCCTCTACCACTTCACCTTGTTCATGTTCTTCCGCATACTCGTCCCAGACATTCGGGCCCAGTTGTTTCAGCCCCAACGACAAGCGTTGCCGCTCAGCATCGACGCTAAGGACAGCGACCTCAACCTCTTCACCCTTCTGCAACACTTCCGAGGGATGCTCAACGCGCTCGGTCCAAGACATATCGGAAATGTGGATGAGACCGTCAATTCCTTCCCCAACCTCGACGAATGCCCCGAAATCGGTGAGGTTCCGAACGCGTCCTTTGATGATATTGCCCTCTTCGTACTTGTCGGCAATAAGACGCCATGGATTAGGCTCAGTCTGCTTCATGCCGAGTGAAATACGTCGGCTATCTTCGTCGACATCAAGGATCACAATATCGACCTCATCACTAACGTCGAGAACCTTCGAGGGATGCTGTATGCGCTTACGCCAAGACATCTCGGAGATATGCACCAGGCCTTCGACGCCTGCTTCCAATTCAACAAATGCGCCGTAGTTCGTAAGGCTAACTACCTTGCCTGGAATGCGAGACCCTGCCGGGTATTTCTCAGAAACGCCGACCCATGGGTCGGGCATACGCTGCTTATAACCCAACGAAACGCGCTCGCGCTCTGGATCGAAATTCAGAACAGCAACATCAATTTCGTCCCCAATGTCCAAGATTTCGGTCGGATGCGAGATGCGACCCCATGACATATCAGTGATATGCAAGAGGCCGTCTATACCACCAAGGTCGACGAAGGCTCCGTAGTCCGTAATGTTCTTGACTACACCCTTTAGGATGTTGCCAGCAACGAGTTTCTTAAGGGTGTCTTTTTTCTCCTCGGCACGCTCAGCCTCAAGGACGACCTTGCGTGATACAACGACATTCGCACGCCGCTTGTTCAGTTTAATGACCTTGACGAGAATCTCCTCGTTCACCATTGACTCGAGGTTTCGCATAGGCCGAATGTCCACTTGAGAACCGGGCAGGAAAGCACGGACACCGATATTGACCGCCAGGCCGCCTTTGACTCGATCAACAACAAGCCCGGTAATAATCGCGTCGCTGCGGTAGGCATCTTCGATCTTGCCCCAGACCTTCATCTTCTCGGCCTTTTCTCGCGATACGACGACATTGCCTTCCTTGTCCTCGCAGCGCTCGAGCAGGACCTCAACTTCGTCACCCGGAACGATGCTGACTTTCCCGTCTTTGTCAGCAAATTCGGCTGAACGCATGATGCCTTCAGATTTGTAACCTATATCTACGACGACCTCATCCCTGCTAACTTCAAGGACGCGGCCTTTTACAACCTCCCCTTCAACAAGTTCCTGGAGGCTCTGGTCAATAAGTTGCATGAAGGTCGCATCGTCGAGCGTTTCTTCATCGATGAACGCAATAGCTGCCTCGGAAACAGCTTGCTGTTCCGCGTCACCAGACTCAACCGCAGTCTTCCCCGACATGCCCTCTGCATCCTCCATGGGAAACCTCAGAATACGCCCGCACTTCGGGCGCAAATGGAAAGCGTAATGCTATGGCGCTATACAGCCACTGTCAACGCGCAAACCCATGCAAATAAAGGGCGTGCTGTCAGTCTGTGTCGATTTCTTCTATCTATTGTCGGTTGATTTCCTCAAGCATCAAACCAAGGCTCTCGGCGACCGTCTGGGAGGAGGTGTCAATGTGCACTGCGTCCATAGCCGGGCGCAACGGTGAGTGTTTTCGCGTGCTGTCAACACGGTCTCTTTCGTGCACGTCGCTGACCACTTCCGCTACCACCTCTTTATGCCCCAATTGCTCTGCCCGGCGAAGCATCCGGGTCGATTCATCAGAAGTGATATAGAACTTAAAGTCAGCATCAGGAAGCACCACCGTGCCGATGTCTCGGCCTTCCAGCACACCCCCGTCGATCGCCGCTGCCCTTTGCAGAGGTACCATCCAGGCACGTACCTCCTTGATGGTCGCAACCTTGGCCGCCATCCGCCCCACATCAGGTTGACGTAACCAGTCGGTAACGTCTATCTCATTGACCCATACCTGAAACCTTGCAGAATCAGGGCTGATTTTGAGCTGGAGATTCTGAACGTATGCCACGATCTGCTCAACATCGTCATTGAGACCAGCGTCGTCAACCGCCCAGCTAATCGCCCTATACATGGCCCCGGTGTCAACATACGGAATACATAGTCGTTGTGCCAGCGCCTTCCCGAGTGTTGACTTTCCTGAACCGCTAGGCCCGTCGATTGCGATCTTCAAGCCACTCATTAGGTACCTAACCCAGCCTTGAACTCTCCTAGTTCCTCGCCACAGACTTCACGAACGCCCCCAACGGGCAACCCATTCAACGCCAGCGACCCAATTGAGTGACGAACCAGCCGCTCGACACGGTGTCCAGTGCCCTGAAACATTCGTCGGATCTGATTCTTCCTGCCTTGTTGAAGTGTAACTTGGAGACGAGTAAAGCCGCGGTGGGCAGCGCGCGGTCGGCGAACCTTGTCCACTTCGATGCGCTCAAGTACCTCAATGTCGCATGAAAGTAATAGCTTCCCATCCAGTTCTCCCCCAGATCGCAATGCATCCAGATCCGCCTCTGCCGGCCTACCACCTACCACAACTTCATAGATTTTGAATACGCCACCGCCCGGGCGCGTGGCTCTCTGCATGAGATCCCCATCATTGGTAAGAAGAACTAGGCCTTCGCTATCCAGATCTAGCCGGCCAGCAGGATAGAGCCGCTCCTGAACCTCAGGAGGAAGCAGATCAACTACCAAAGAGCGGTCCCGTTCATCCATAACAGCGCAGAGCACCCCACGTGGTTTATTGACAATGAAATAGCGCAATGGCTCCTGTAACAAGGGAGTTCCATCCAGTGTTATTAGGTCCGCCGCCGGGTCTGCCGTCGCACCAAGCGTAGAAATAACTTCGCCGTTGACAGCCACACGCCCGGCAATGATGAATGCCTCAGCCTTGCGGCGCGAGGCAATTCCCGCCGCCGCTATAATCTTTTGGAGCCTCTGTTCTGCCACCGAACGGCTCAGGCTTCAAGTAGTTCTTCGAATTCTTCCGGGTCGGGAAGTTCATCGAGGTCGCGAAGTCCGAAGATTTCCAGAAACTGCCGCGTAGTACCGTACGTAAATGGTCGCCCTACAGCGCGTTTACGCCCAGTGATCCTGATCATCCCCTGCCCTCGCAAGGTTCGCAGGGACGTTGACGGGTCGACACCCCGGACACCAGCTATCTCAGCCGCCGTAACTGGTTGCCGATAGGCCACGACGGCAAGGGTTTCAAGTGCCGCAACGGACAGGCGCGACGGTTTTTCCACCTGCCGCAAGGCCCGAATCCATGGGTCGAACGGTGGCCGCGTGGCAAGGCGCAATCCCCCTCCGACTTCCATTACATGGAGCGCGCTACCAGTTTGTAAGTAGCGATCGGATAAGGCAATCGAAGCGCGCGTGACAAGTTCGGGGGAAACAGCGTTCGCCCAACCTCGACCGTGTTTAGTCGCATTGCGGACAATCACCTCAACAATTTCCTCGATTGCCACTGACTCCTCGGCAGCGTACAACAGGGCTTCAAGAACGGGCACCACCTCATTTAAAACAACTTCTTGCTCAGCTTGCAGATTGCTTGCTGTGCCCGCAGCATCCTTGCCAACATCTATGCTGTCAATACTGCTAGCCAGTTCCTCGACCAACTCACTGTTCACTGAATTTGCTCCACGATCTCGACAGGGAAAATCATAATCTTCCCGCCCATGACCTCCTGAAACGCACGGGCTTCACCGGATCGAATCAATTCTAGTAGGGCCAGAAGGGTTGCAATCAGCTTACCGCGAGGATCCCCCTTAGCAAAAAGATTGTTGAATGGAATCGGGCTTCCATCATGGAGCTCGCTACGTAGAAACTCGACGCGCTCAGTCACCGGATACTCATCTGCGCTGATCGAGAATAGCGAAGGCGAATCAAGATCCTGTAAAAGACCTCGAAAGGCAGCAACAAGAGAGAATAAATCTGCCTCGACGACTTCAGTTTGCTCCGCAGTAACTCCACTCGGTTCTGGTTCGCCACGAAACCATACCGCCGCAACCTTAGTTTCCCGGGCCCTTAGGTCCTGTGCCGCCATTCGTGTCACGTGATGTCCAACCAATTGCTCCAAAAGCGCTTCTGCTTCGGCTGCTAAGGCCTCAGCATCAGCAGCGGCTGAGGGGCTGGGCAATAATGCCTGTGCCTTCAATCTGACCAAACTCCCTGCAACTTCAAGAAATTCGCTCGCTAATTCGAGGTCGATTTCCTCAAGAAAACGAAGCATCTCCAAGTACTCACCTGTTATTTCGGCCAGCTCCAGGTCACGGATCTCAATTTCCCGTGCTCGGACCAGATGCAGAAGAAGATCGAGTGGCCCCTCAAACGCGCTGACTTTGACGCGGTAGCGATCGTCAATCACGGGGCAATAGTTTCACGTGCAGGCTACGGCAGGAACATACTGGCAAAGCGCATGACCGGGTTAATGAACTCCCACAGTACTCCCGTATACATTAGAAATATCAGGATAAGGAATCCGTATGGACGGAGCGTCGCGTAAGCAGTTTCCATGTTTCCAGAGAGAAATCGCGACAGGATCCAGGAACCATCAAGTGGATGGATGGGAATCATATTGAACGTCGCCAAAACGAGGTTGATGTAGAGGCTCATCTGCAGAAAGAGGAACGTGGGTTCGGCCCACGCCGCGCCCATCGCCGCGCCTACTCGCAGTGGTTGCCAAACCAGGTTCAGTACGATGATGGTGATCGTCGCCAGAATTACGTTGCTAGCCGGTCCGGCTGCGGCGATCCACATGTGATCACGCTTGGGGTTTCGAAGGTTCCAGGTATTCACAGGCACAGGCTTGGCAGCACCAAAAACTACCGGAGACCCAACCAGAATCAGAATCGCCGGGAACAGAACAGTCATTATCGGGTCAACGTGAACAATTGGGTTCATTGTCAGGCGACCTTCGTCTTTTGCCGTGGTATCACCTAGCCTATAGGCAGCCCAGGCGTGTGCCATCTCGTGGAACGAAAGTGCAAACAGGAGGACTCCAACCTGAAGGGCGATATCACCGTAGTTCATGCCGCGATGCTACACGCCGTCCGTACTCCCGTCATCCACATCAAATCTTCTGTCAACTGGCGCCGGTGATCGGTTAGCTGTCAGCGAGATGGTCGAAGACCCTGCGGGCCGTTTTCGGGCCAACAACGGCTTCCAATACTGACCTGTCGGCTTCTTTGATTTTCTTCACCGAACCGAATCTGCGTAGCAAGTCGAGCTTTCGCTTCTCCCCGATACCCGGAATATCGTCAAGCACTGACTCACGCATCCGCTTCTGATTTAGCTTGCGGTGATAAGTGATCGCGAAACGGTGTGCCTCGTCACGAACCCGTTGCAACAGCCTCATCGCCTCCGGGTAGCGAACCAAAGGAATGGGCCTCCTCGCGCTAGCGAAGTAGAGGGCCTCCTGTTCTTTCGCGATTGCCCCGATGGGTTGGGCTGACACCCCAAGTTCGTCGAGTTCTTGCCGTGCGGCATTAAGCTGCCCTCGTCCACCGTCAATGAGTAAGAGATCTGGGGGTTGGTACTCTCCAGCAACCACACGTTTGAAATGCCGCCTTACAACCTGGGCGACCGCTCGGTAATCATCTGGGCCATTTATGTCGCGTAGCTTGAAGCGCTTGTAGCCGCTTTTGTCTGCCTCTCCCGCACACATACGAACCAATGCTGCAACCATCCCTGAGCCTTGCGCCTCAGAAATATCAACACAGTCGATTACCTTAGGTGGGCTACTCAAGTCCATTATTTCTTGAAGCATACGAGCGCCAGCTTCGTCCGAGCTGCGACCGTATCGACCCTTAAAGGCCAGCTCGGCGTTGTTCGCAACTAGCTCGAGCAATCGCTTCTTTTCACCACGCTGCGGTACGGAAATTTTGACTGCACCACCCCGGCCTTGCCGAAGCCACGCTTCGATCGTCCTCTGCTCCTCAAGCTCAAACGGCACGCATACCTCAGGCGGGAAGTACTTTTCACCGTGGTAATACTGCTGCAAGAATGAGGCAAGAATCGCGCCATCATCGCTCTCGGCTACACCGTCCCAAAAGAACTCCTTCCGATCTACGACGATACCCCGTCGGACTAAAAAGATTTGCAAGGCAACTCGATCGCCGACTCGGTGGATGGCAAAAAGGTCACGGTCATCGAGGCTGCTTGAAGCGATCTTCTGATCCCGCGTGGTGAGACGAACCGTGCTAAGAAGGTCGCGATAATGAGCGGCGCTCTCGTAGTCCTGCTTTTCCGAGGCCATGTTCATTTTTGCCTCTATATCGTCATGCAGACGAACTCCTCCCCCATCGAGAAATAGCAACGCATCCTTAACGTGCTCTCGATACTGGATTTCATCACACAGACCTTTTACACATGGCCCGGCGCACTCTTTAATGTCGTAATACAAGCATGGCCGCTCCCACGATCCGTCGATATCGATATTGCACGGCCTTATGCCAAAGTACCGATAAGCGAGCAGTTGTGTGTTATGCGCCGTGCTTGCGGGGATGTAGGGCCCGAAATACTTTTCGCCATCGCTTTGGGCCCCGCGTACGAACTGCAACCGAGGAAACCGTTCCGACATCACCATTCGAAGATATGGATAATTCTTGTCGTCACGAAGCAATACGTTGAATCGCGGCTTGTTCTGTTTAATAAGGCTGTTCTCTAATACCAGCGCCTCAAGATCAGTGTCAGTGACAATGAAGTCGATATCGACCGCTTCTTCGACCATCGCTTCCTGTTTCGGGCCGAGTTTTGGGACACCGCTAATATGGGACCGGACCCGATCACGGATGCTCTTCGCCTTGCCAACGTAGATAGTCCGGCCCTTTCCGTCCTTGAAGAGATAAACTCCGGCCGAGACAGGCAGTGTGGCAGCAATCTTCCGAAGAATCGTGATTGGCATCTTTCTATGAGGCCACTTCCTTGGCCTATGAGACTCCTTGCACCCGCTGCCGTTTAAGCTCCTGGATACGGTCCCGAACTGTAGCTGCTCGCTCAAAATCGAGGGCGTCGGCAGCCTCGTGCATGTCTTTGTCCAGCTCTTCAAGCTTGCGCACAAGCGCATCCTCGCTCATTAACAACGCCGGATCGACGTCGACCAAATCAACATAATCCTTCTCGAAGAACTCACCGAACGCGTCCGAGATGCGTTTGACAATCGTCGCTGGCGTAATGCCATGTTTCTCGTTAAAAAGTTCCTGCCGCCTGCGCCGGCGGTCTGTCTCTTCCATCGCTTCCCGCATCGATCGGGTGATTTTGTCCGCATAGAGGATCACCCTTCCCTCAACATTGCGAGAAGCACGGCCCGATGTTTGAACGAGTGACGTGGTTGACCGGAGAAACCCTTCTTTATCAGCGTCCAGAACAGCGACTAATGTCACCTCGGGAAGGTCAAGACCTTCACGTAAGAGATTTACTCCTACCAACGCATCGAAATCACCCGCGCGAAAGTCACGCAGAAGCTTGACGCGATCAAGTGTGTCGACATCCGCATGCATGTACCGAACCCTCACGCCGAGCCCACGGTAGTAAGCGGTCAGCTCTTCCGCCATTTTCTTGGTGAGAGTTGTCACCAGGACCCGCTGATTTTTTTCGGCGCGCCAGCGAACTTCTTCAAGGAGATCATCGATTTGGCCATGCGCTGTCCTGACCTCGATTTCCGGATCGGTAAGCCCAGTGGGCCGGATCACCTGCTCGGTAACCACACCCTCGGTACAATTCAACTCGTAGGGACCGGGCGTCGCCGAAACATAAATCGCTTGCCCCACAAGCCCCTGGAATTCACCGAAGGTCAGTGGCCGGTTATCGAGCGCTGACGGCAGCCGGAACCCGTGCTCTACGAGGTTAAGTTTTCGCGAGCGATCCCCCGCATGCATCCCACGTAACTGCGGCACAGTCATGTGGCTCTCGTCGACGACAACCATGTAATTGGACGGCATGTATTCGATTAGAGTCGGCGGTGGCTCACCCGCCGACCGGCCAGTGATATGCCGGGAGTAATTCTCGATACCATGGCAATAGCCAATGGTCTGCATCATCTCCAGATCGAAACTGGTCCGCTGATGAACCCGCTGCGCCTCTAGAAGTTTGCCGTCTTCTTGCAGAACACCCAGATGATGATCAAGTTCCTCCTTGATAGACCCGATCGCTGCCTGTCGTTCTTCATTTGTCGACACGTAGTGAGAGCCTGGGTAAAGCGAGAAACTCTCGAAGCTGTCCTGGACATCGCCAAACAGAGGATCGATGGAAACCAAGTCGACAATGACATCGCCCTCAAGAACCACGCGCAGCGCATCCTGCCCATAGGCCGGGAATACCTCTATATCGGTGCCGCGCACCCGAAAGCGACCACGCTCAAGATCACCAGAGGTTCGCGTGTAGTGCACCTCGACGAGTCGCCGAAGAAACTCTTGTCGTGGATATTTATCTCCCACTGACAAGGGGATCAGCATGCCGTAGTACGCCTCCGGTGACCCGAGCCCGTAGATACATGAGACCGAAGCAACGATAAGTACGTCGCGGCGCTCGAAAAGAGCACGAGTCGCTGAATGCCGGAGCCGATCAATTTCCTCGTTGATCGCTGTTTCCTTCGCAATGTATGTGTCGGTCGAAGGTATATATGCCTCCGGCTGGTAGTAGTCGTAATAAGAAACAAAGTACTCCACGGAATTTTTGGGGAAAAACCCTTTAAATTCCTGGTAGAGCTGCGCCGCAAGCGTCTTATTATGGGCGATTACCAGCGTCGGGCGCTGCACTTCCTCGACCACCTTAGCGATCGTAAAAGTTTTCCCTGAGCCCGTGACGCCAAGTAATACTTGGTGAGCGTGACCACGATTTAGGTTCCCAACCAGCTCGGCGATCGCTGTCGGCTGGTCGCCCTGCGGATCGAACTCCGACTCAAGTACGAAGCCACTCACACCACGATCGCACTGAGGGCCTCTGATATCCGGTGCAGGGCTTCCTGTAGACGGTTCATCTCCACGGCAAACGAAACACGCAGGAAACCATCACGGCCAAACGCACTTCCTGGGACGGTCACGACCTGTGCCTCGTCTATCAGGTAGGTAGCCACGTCATCCGAGGTTGTGATGCGATTGTTGAATGTGCCCGAGATGTTGGGGAAGGCGTAGAACGAGCCCATCGGCTGTCCACAGGTAACCCCTGGCGTCGACCTAAGTTGTTTCAACACCACTTCACGGCGCTCGGCAAACGCAGCCAGCATATCGGCAACAGCACTCTGGTCACCAGTCAAGGCTTCGACAGCTGCCCATTGGCTGATAGATGTAGGGTTCGAGGTGAGATGGCTTTGTAAACGACTCATGGAGCCAATCAGCTCACGCGATCCAGTAGCCCAACCGATCCGCCACCCTGTCATGGCCCAGGTCTTTGAACATGAACCAATCGATAGAGTCACCGGCTTAGCCTCGGACCCTAGATTTAAGGGCGAGCTATGTAGCACCCCATCGTACAAAAACCGATCGTACGTCTCGTCAACGACGATGACCAGATCACGGTCGATAGCAATACGGGCAATGTCTTTTAGTACCGAAGACGGGATGACAGCACCAGAGGGATTGTTCGGTGTATTGAGAATGATCACCTTTGTTTTCTCGCTACAAGCTTCGTCAATATCCTGGGCACTGACGATAAAGTTATCTTCTTCGCGAGTATCGACGAACACAGGATGGCCACCAGCGATACGAACCTGCGCAGGAAAGGACACCCAATATGGCGTTGGAATGATGACCTCGTCACCATCTTCGACCAGCGCCTGAAAGGCAGAGTACAACGCGTGCTTACCACCGCAGGTGATTATGGTCTCGGAGCGATCATACTCAACACCATATAAGGACCCATACCGCGCAGCGATTGCGTCGCGCAACTCCGGCAGACCTGAATTAGCAGTGTAACGAGTATGCCCCTCACTGATAGCGGCGATTCCTGCATTACAAATGTTCTCGGGCGTAGAAAAATCTGGTAGCCCTTGCCCAAGATCAATGACATCTAAGCCCCGGGCAACCAATCTGGCTGCCTTCTCCGCCGAGGCCAAGGTTGCAGACGGGCTGATTTGCGTCAATCGATTGACGATCTCCACGCTATCAATTCCCTTCCTGATGACCTTGGATTTTCGCAGCCATGAGTTCCTCCACGGACGGTGGCACCAGGCCGCTGATGGACCCACCGAGTGTAAACACTTCCTTCACGAGGCTCGATGATACGAACGTAAACTCCTCGTGTGGCACCATGAACAGAGTCTCGACCCGATCTTGCAAGCGGCGATTCATTAATGCCATCTGCAGCTCGTATTCAAAGTCTGTTGCCGCCCTTAAGCCCCGAATAATGGCATGGGCCCCAACACTGGCCGCAAAGTCTACGAGCAAACCTTCAAACGCATGGACAGTAACCTCGGGCGTATCAACATAGATCTCGTCGATCATCTCAATACGTTCTTCAACCGTAAACAAAGACTGTTTCTGAGGGTGGCGCAGGATGCCAATATGAACTTCATCGAAGAGAGCTTTCGACCGGTTAACGATCTCGATATGCCCGTTCGTCATCGGGTCGAACGAACCCGGATAAACGGCAATGTGATCCATGCTGGCCTCAGGGGTGGGGTGTGGATCAAGCGGCCTTCCGTTGGACCGGATGCCACAGTATGAATCGCGGAGTATACCAGGGAAAGAGTGAAGCAATACCCGTCCATTTACTGCTCTGGGTCGAGTATCTTAGCGTTTCCTCGTGACGCAAACATGGAGAACGAAGTGTCGCCCACATTGACCCGACGTAACAGTTCCAAACTCTTTATAAGTTTTACGTCTTGCGTCGAGCGATGTTCCACAATTGCCACACCATTTACATTGACCATTGCGTGGTCAAAGACTGCTGCTAAGCATGTATAAGTATCGACCCAATCGTACGGAGGATCCAAAAAGACAATATCGAAAGGATTCTCAGTAGCCTTGACACGGGGCAAAGCCTCCTGCCAGGAGCCATGAACCACTCTTCCGAGAACAGAAAAACAACAGAGTTCAAGGTTAGTTTCTAGTTCTGTCACCACTCGCTCATCTTGTTCGATAAATACGGATGCCGCTGCACCCCTGCTCAAAGCCTCGATTCCAACCGCACCTGAGCCGGCAAACATGTCGAGGAATCGTGCATTAGAAATCTGAGGTGCCAATATGTTAAAAAGGGTCTCGCGGGCCCGATCACTGGTCGGCCGCAGGCCAGCTACTTGGCGCACCTTCAGCCGTCGCCCTTTCGCCTTTCCGGCGATGATTCGTAAACTCATCCTGTCTGAGCCATAGCAAACCTACGCCTCCAATAACGCCGAATCCGCTGACAATACTCGACGCTTTCATCGTCCTCGGCCATGACCAATCTTCGAGCCTCCTTACATGTTACTTCGAGCCATTCATGGTCACGGAACAGGTCACCAACTCTCAAGCCAGCCACACCCGCCTGACGAGTGCCAAGCAACTCCCCTGGGCCACGCAATGACAAATCCTTCTCAGCGAGCTCAAAACCATCCGTTGTGGACTGGACAGCTTCTAGGCGTGACTGAGCATTTTTAGAAAGCGGCTCATGGGCAAGGAAGACACAGGTTGCTTGCGCGCTACCTCGTCCCACCCTGCCACGTAACTGATGTAGCTGGGCTAATCCGAAACGCTCAGCATGACCGATAACCATCAAAGTGGCATTAGTGACATCCACACCAACCTCAATGACCGTAGTCGATGCCAGGACGTCAATCTGGCCGGCTCTGAAACTTTCCATCGTCGAAGACCTTTCATCCTGAGGCTGTCTCCCGTGCAATAGCCCAATACGAACACCTGATAATTGGCGTTGCAGCTCGGCTTGAAGTTGGACAGCGGCGGACAACTCGTCATCCCCTTCCTTTATACGAGGCGCAACAACATACGCCTGTTCGCCACGGTGGACAGTCTCAACAAGCATCTCTACGACCCGGCTCCAATTAGCTACGGGAACCACTTGCGATACGACCGGTTGGCGCCCAGGGGGCATGTCACCGATCGTGCATACATCGAGATCCCCGTACACCGTAAGTTCCAAGGTTCGTGGTATCGGCGTCGCAGTCATCACCAGCAAATGGGGACATTGATGATGATCTGCTCTGCCCTTTTCGCGAAGTGATGCGCGTTGCCGAACACCAAACCGATGCTGTTCGTCGATCACTGCTAATCCCAGTTTGGAAAACAAAACTTCGGGCTCCAATAAAGCATGGGTGCCGACCAGTATTTTGATATCACCGTCCACTAGTCCGTCCAGGATCTGCTGCTTTGATCCGGAGCTAGTGGTGCCAGTCAGGCACTCCATGTTTACGCCTCGGGAAGCCACCCACGGCGCAAGCCAACGTGAATGTTGACGGGCAAGAAGTTCAGTAGGAACCATAAGTGCCGCCTGGTAACCTGCGGTTGCTGCAGCCAATAGAGCACCGCCGGCCACGGCTGTCTTCCCGCACCCGACATCTCCTTGCAATAGCCGATGCATCGGAACCCGGCTTTTCATGTCGGCAAGAATCGTCCAGAGAGCAGCGTCTTGCCCAGGAGTGAGCCTGAAGGGCAAAACCTCCAGAATTGCTGCAACACTAGCTTCATCAAATATCATCTCAGGGCCCAAGAGTTCGTTCTTTTCCTGAATACGCTGTAATTGCAGCACTGTCTGTAACGACAGGAATTCTTCGCAAACCAACCGCTGATGTGCTGGCGAGCGTGCTGCATTTAGAACACTTGGGTCTGCTGTGCTAGTCGGTCTATGAATGCCGACCACAGCCTCGTGGCGACCAGCAAGCTGCAACCGGCGTCTCGTCAAACCTGGTAGCGATTCAGGGATTTCGCCGACAAGGTCAATGCAGGCGTCGATTAGTCGCCTAAGAACTCCGGGCGTTAACTTGCCGATTCGCCTATAGATCGGAACTAACCTCCCCAAGTGGAGTCCGCCACCCTTTTCCAAAACAGGATTGACAAGCTGCGGCTTTCCATCGTGTTCAACGACTTTCCCGAAAACCGAAACAGAGTCACCTTTGGCGATCGCATCAGCAACGTAAGGCTGCCGGAACCACACAACCTTCAATTCACCAGTCTCGTCGCTCACAACAGCTTCGACACGGTTCCGGCCCCTATACCCCAGTCTCCGAATCCGGTTAACTTCCACGTTAAAGGTGTAGCTTTCACCCACTATTAACTCGGAAATCGAAGAAACCTTGGACCGGTCTTCATATCGAAACGGCAGCTGTAGCAACAAATCCTCGACAGTCTGAATGCCACGACGCCTTAGGGCAGCAGCCCGTACCACCCCAACGCCTGGAACTCTATTCACCGGATCGTGCAACTCAGCCATGACTCTCCGAGGCTAGAATTAGACACATGCTCAATAATCGGAAACGCACATCCAACCCAAGTATCCTTTTTGTCGCCGCTGTAGAGTTCGAACTGCGGCCATTCGCTCGGTATCTGCAGATTGACACATCAACTACTAAAGTGACCCATGGAAGAGGAGACAATGGCCCCGTAGCCTTGTTAGCTGCCGGAATGGGGCGAGGGGGAGACAAAACTTTTTCTGACGCGATACACAATTTGCAACCCGAGGCAGTAGTCAACGTCGGAATAGCTGGCGCGCTCCACAAAAAGCATCCAGCAGGGTCAACTTGGGCAGTCCAAGAGTGGCGCGAACCGCTCCATCCCCATGCAACTGCAGCCCATTCAGATCCGGTCCTCTTGGCAAAAGTCCTGCGCACCCTTAAACAGGCAAGTATTCCATGCAAAAGGGCCATTGCAGTAACTGTAGATGAACCACTATACGACGTGAACATTCGCGACCGTATTCGCGCGGGCAGCGGTGCGCACCTTGTCGAAATGGAGGGCTCAGCGTGGGCAAAAATAGCTGCTGAGCACCGCGTTCCGTTTACAGCTGTTCGAGTTATTTCTGACCATGCCGATCGCCCCTTGCCTGGCCCTAACTCTAAGGCCTCGCGGCGTGCCTGGCTGGCACAAGACGATACGACAACTCGCAAGAGCCGATTGTCACTAGCCCTTATAGCTTCGGCTGCCTGGCTGAGACCTAGCAAACAACTTCGCGAATTAAAGGAGGCCGGAGATGGGTTCAACAAAGCCGTCGACGCACTCGACAATGTCGCCCACGCACTCCTTCCCAACCACGAATCGGCAGATGCTGCTCAACGATAGTAGGGATAAAGATGACCGTCGATCCATTCCGTCGGTTACATGCCCGATAGACCCCTCTCACTCCAGCGGCAAAAATAGAAACCGAAGAACAAAGACTGCACCGAGCGCCCACATAACCCAGGAAATTTCCTGGAAGCGGCCCCCCAGCGCTTTCGACCCCAGGTAGACAGCAACACCCATTGCCATCCCGTCTGAGATACTGAACGTGACTGGGATTGCCAACGCGGTAACGAACGCAGCGATACCCTCACCGCGGTCCTCCCAGTCGATTCTCGCAAGGCTTGTCGCCATCAACGCGCCTACTACTACCAAGGCCGGCGCAGTCGCAAAAGACGGCACGGCAGTCAGCGCGGGAGCAAAGAACATTGCCCCACAAAACCCACCAACCACGACCATGTTAGCAAGCCCTGTGCGAGCACCCGCGGCGATACCCGCGGCGCTCTCCACATAAGTCGTCACAGGGGCGGTCCCTAAAGCGGCACCGGCTACCGTAGCGGCAGCATCAGCTGACAACGCCCTGTTATCTCTAGGGAGGCGGCCGTTGTCATCAAGGAAGTCGCCTTGAACTCCAACCCCTACCAACGTCCCCATGGTGTCGAAGAAATCGACGAACAGTAAAGCGATCATGATGTCCAGAAAGCGGATATCGAAAGCACCCCGAAGGTCCCACTGAAACATAGTCGCCGAGACTTCAGGGAGGGCCACCCAACGTTCTGGCCCGTCTGCATGACCAAGAACCATGGCGAGAACCGTGGTGGCCACAATCCCTATCAAGAGTGCCCCGGGAATTCGGCGGGCCCACAATCCTGCGGTAACAAGTAAGCCCGCACCCGCGATCCATACTGATGGCGCGTGCACATCACCCAACTTCACGAGCGTCCGAGGGTCAGCCACGACCGCCCCTGCCGCTTGCATCCCAATGAACGCTATAAAAAGCCCAATTCCAGCCGACACCGCGAGTTTGAGCGTCATCGGAATCCCACGCATGACTCGGCTGCGAACCTCAAACCAAGTGGCGATAAGAAATAACCCGCCCGACCATCCAACAAGACCCAAGGCAACTTTCCAGGCACGGTCCGGAGGTCCAGGCCCTAGCGCAGTAGCGACTGCCGGAACAACCGAAAACACAAAGTAGGCATTGAGCCCCATCCCTGGGGCAAGTGCGAATGGATACCCAGCCCACCACGCCATCAGGAACGTGCCGATCGCAGACGACGCGCAAGTCGCAAAAATCGCGGACTCGATGGGAATCCCCGCCTTCGAAAGGAGGTCGGCATTGACGACGACAATGTAGGCCATTGTCGCAAAAGTCGTCAGCCCGCCGCGAAGTTCCGTCGCAATCGTGCTGCCAGAATCTTGGACCCCGAAGAAGCGATCGATTTCCGCTACAACCCCCCGCGGGGAGGCCGAAGCACGGTCAGTGGAGTTGGACCGAGACAAGCTGCGAAACACCACTTTCCTGCATGGTGACGCCATACAGGAGATCGGCGATTTCCATCGTGCGCTTGTTATGCGTGATGAGAATGAACTGGGTGTGGCTCTCAAAAGAATGTAGCGCACGGAGAAAGCGTTCAATATTAGGCTCATCCAAAGCCGCGTCCGCTTCGTCAAGAATGCAGAATGCCGCCGGCCGATACTCGAATATGCCAAACAGGAGTGACAGCGCCACTAAAGTCCGCTCACCCCCAGAGAGCAGGCGAATGTTCTGCAGCTTTTTGCCAGGGGGCTGGGCGAAAATCTCAATCCCCGAGTTCAGAGGATCTTCCGGATTCTCAAGCTTCATACCCGCTTTCCCACCGCCGAACAATTGGCGGAAAATCCGATTGAAATACCCATTTATTGACTCGAAGCAATCATTGAAACGCTCGATGCAATCGGTGTCTATACGCCCAATTGCCTCGTTAAGATTTGATGCTGCATCCTTGAGATCCTTACGCTGCCCGCCAAGTTCCTGATGGCGCCCCTCCTGTACCTCGAAATCCTCGTAGGCAACTAAGTTGACTGGTCCAAGTCGCTCGATCTTCCCTTGGATTTCGCGGCTCAACACCCGCAATTCGGAAGCGGCAAGCTTTTCAATATCGGTATCTTCATCCTTCTTGACTTGCGTAGGCGCCTCAGGCTCTTCATCTCCTTCGACTCCTTCAAGCGGACCCTCCTTGAGGAGCTCGGCCGGCCCAACCGTCAGTTTCTCCCGAATCTGTTCCTCGATGTGCTGGCCAGCAACTCGAATTTCTGCGGCCTCAACCTCAAGCTTCGAACGAGCCTCTTGTGCCCGTTCTAAATCGTTGCGCACCAGAGATTGCGTCTCCTGAAGAGCAGCGACCTCGGCCTCTCCAGCTTTGTCATCAATGTCCGCAGCGTTTACATTGGCTTCTAGCAATGCACCTTTCTCGACGGCGTCATCGGCTTGCTTGGTGGCCTTTTCTGCGCGCTTCGTAGCTGTCTTAGATGCCTCAATCAAACTCTTAACCTCGGACAGCGTGCGTTGATGTTCGGACTTCAGCCTCCGGCAAGCTGCCTCTGAAACGGCAAGCTCCTGGCGCGAGGCGTCTGCTTGCGCGCCGGCAGCCGCCGCAGCGATTGCTGCGCGGGCACGGGTTTCCCGAGCACCCAACTCTTCCGGCGAGGTTACTTCGAGTTCGACCGGGGAACCCTGCTCTGTTTCCGCACCGGCTGCATCCTCAGCAGCCTCCATCATCGTTAGCCGGGCTTGGCGCCCACGTACCCGAACCTCCGCGCCGCAGGCCCAACAACTCCCGCTGTTATCGACAAAAGCGTGACCTGGATAGCTTCGTGCCAATTCCGGCGCATCCTCCGCATTCGTGATCAGCCACGTATCTTGCAGCAACGAACGGACTACAGCCTCTACGGTCTCATTGCGACCACTAATCCGTTCTTGAAGTGCACCCGCGATACGATCGTCTGCTGGCGGAGGAGCGGTGATCGGTGATTCCACGCATCGAAGTCCACGGGTTCGCCGATTATCATCAAGGGCCCCTTCCAACCACTCTCCCAACATTGCCTCTGGCATGACCTTTATGTCCAGCAAGTCACCAAGCGCCAGACTAAGCGCGGGGAAATCTTCTTGCTCTACTATTATGTCTACTGACAGCGGTTGTGCTCCCGAGCCCTCTTCACTTGCCGATGGCGCCGGTCTGAGAGCTAAATCAAGCCTTCGCCGCGCTGCCGCAAGCTCATCGTCTGCTTCCGAGAGAACTATCTTGGCTGTTTCGTAGACGGTTTCCGATTGTTGCGCCACTTCCTCGCGACGAGCCCGTAAGCCAGTGGCCTCCTCAAGCCTTTTTTCTAATTCAGTGCTACGCCGCTCGAGTTCAGCTTGACGTTCTTCGGCGAATCTCTGTCGATCTTCCTGTCGTTGCACCTCAGCCCTAAGCCGTTCCTGCTCAAGCTGGTTCTGGTAAAGACGCTGACGCCGATCCTGTTCATCTTTTCGGGCAGCACGCATACGCTTGCGCTCTTGTTCCAACTTCATAGCCGCCGACGCAAGGTTCTCCTTCGCCTTCTTCTCAGCCTCACTAGCCTCACCGACCGCGGCGACTGCTAACGATTCCCGTTGTTGTGATTCGAGCAGCTCACGGTACAACCAGGCACGCTCAAGGCGACGCAGTTCGCCGCGAAGCTTCTTATACCGACGTGCACGCCCCGCCTGGCGCTTGAGACTGCGCATCTGGCGACCAACTTCCTCGTAAATATCATCGATCCGAGCCACATCCTGCGCTGTAGCTTCGAGCTTAAGCTGGGTCAAATGACGACGGTGTCTGTAGAGAGTAATCCCGGCGGCTTCCTCAAGCGGGGCACGACGCTCCAGCGAACTGGCAGAGAGAATCTGATCGATCTTGCCCTGCCCAATCTGGAAGCAAGTCCGCGTTCCAAGCCCCGTCCCAGCAAGGCGTTCACGGATATCCCGCAACCGGCATTTATCACCGTCGAGCAAGTACTCCGAGTCTCCAGAGCGGAAAAGGCGACGGGTTATCTTTAGAAGACTAGGATCATCACCGTTCCCAAAATCATCGGCTTCTGAGTCCTCTCTGGACTCAATTTCGATACTTCCTCCATCAGTATCGATTTGAATTAGAGGGGTTCTAGCGCCGGCGGCCGCGCCTTCAGCTTTGCCACTCTGTCTAGCACCATTACCGTTGGCACCAGACCCATTAGACCCGTTTCCCGTAGCTGGTCCCAGATTCGGGACTACGCGCTCACTTCCATCAGCTTCGGAACGCAACCCAGTCGAACCCTGGGCCTCGAGATCCGTAAGTGGGTCAAAACTACCCCCACCATTCGAAGCCCCATTGCTCAAATAGAGGGTGACCTCAGCTAGTCCGATTGCCCGGCGAGTGGCGGTTCCCTGAAAGATGATGTCCTGCATTTGCTGGGCCCGCAGCGCACGAGTGCTTTGCTCACCTAGGGCCCAGAGGATCGCGTCGGAGATATTGCTCTTGCCGCAGCCATTTGGACCAACGACCGCAGTTATTCCCTCAGGGAAGTCAAGCTCCGCAGCATCGGCAAAAGACTTAAAGCCACGGATTTCTAGTTTGGACAGCTTCCACACTATGCACGGGCCTCAGGTCCGTGCCTCCCAGAGTACATTGAACCGGACGACTGCTGCGTAGGTCGCCCCTAGGTGTCCGGCCTGGCGGAGTTTAACACCTCCAAATCAAAGCGTAAACGTGCGAACCACTACCTGTTGCGGTGCAAGAAACGGTCAGCCTCAATATACGGTGGTGTTCCCCCACACCGACTGTAAAATCGATTCTCTTCGTGATGAGACCCGCATCCAAGCAACGGTTAGCGCTTTGCCAGCCAGGAATACCACCGTTAGACTCTGTCTAATGTTCGGTGGTAGCCCTTTTGCAGGAGCGGTTTTGGACGACTTGAAGCCGACGTAGCTCAGTGGCAGAGCAGCTGATTCGTAATCAGCAGGTCCGGGGTTCAAGTCCCCGCGTCGGCTCTTATTCCATTAATGGGTTGTGTGATGGGCCACTTACGGCAGCCGCAGGCCCCTGCAAATGTGCAGGATCACCGGACCCTGAACCTTTTCATCACTCTAGCCCTACCTGGGCCAACGGGGAAAACACAAGTGACCAAGGTTTTTGACCGCTCTCAAATCAGTGCCGCATTAGAACGTATCGATGCCGTTTCGTGTATTGAGGAAGGGTTCATTGCCTACTCGCGCAGTGAGGCCGTGGTTCCCCCTGTGGGTGAGATGCTTTTTGAAGATCCGCGCGGGGAAGCGCACATCAAATACGGGTTCATTAAGGGTGATGACTATTTCGTCGTCAAAATTGCGAGCGGTTTCTACGATAACTTCAAGCTCGGGCTTCCGACCAATTCCGGCCTCATGCTGTTGTTCAGTCAAAAAACCGGCGAGCTTCTCGCCGTGCTGCTCGACGAGGGGGAACTCACAGCAGTTCGAACAGCTGCTGCGGGGGCGGTGGTCGCTAAGTACATGGCACCAAACACAGTGCATCGCATCGGTATTATCGGTGCTGGAGACCAGGCACGCCGACAATTACTAATGCTTGACTCGGTGATTGCTTGCCGCGACGTCACTGTCTGGGGAGTAAGCCAGGAAGAAGTCAACCGATACAAGCAGGACTTGGAGGCACTTGGGTACAGTGTTGACACGACACTCGATCCGGCCACTGTTGCTAACGCCTGTAACTTGATCGTAACTGTCACACCAGCCCGGCACGCTTTGCTGCACAAAGACGAGATTCGCCCCGGCACGCATATCACTGCGATAGGCTCCGACACGCCAGAAAAACAAGAGCTGGACTCCAACATTTTGGCCCGGGCCGACATAGTCGTAGCGGACAGTATCGAACAGTGCCAGACCCGTGGAGAAATCTATCAGGCCACCAAGGCGGGCCTACTCGAAGACAACAAGGCCGTTGAACTAGGCAACCTAATAATCAACCAAAAATTACGGCGGTCATCAGATGACCAACTTACCATCGCCGACCTGACCGGCGTCGCTGTGCAAGATCTTCAAATCAGCAAGGCTGTCTACAAAGCATTGAGTTGAGTCATCGCGGCTGACAATTTTACTCACCTAAATTACAAGCACGCGGGACGCTAGCCGACCCAGATTGCAAATTCAGATAGACGCCGAACTAGTCTTGGAACTTTGCCTTGACCGAGGTCCGCGGAGTCCCTACGATTCGGCAATTGCTCACCTGGAAGATCTAGTTGCCAGAAGCAGTTATAGGACCCTTCACACTGTACCCATGGGTCCAGAATGATCGAGATTAAACACGATCCTCGCCGTGCCCAGTTCTAACTCCAGTCGTTTGCACCCCTCCCGATGGCCTCTTGTTATTTGGACGCTGGGCTCCACAGGCATTGCCTTCCTGCGGGTCGAGTACACACTCGGGTCGTTCTCATTCGCACCAGCCGCAGCATTGCTATGTGGAACTTGGCTCGGACCGAAACGTGCTGCACTGGTGCAATTTGTTGCAACTGCGGCAATGATCCCCGTAGCGATCGTGGCGCCTGAAACTGTTGGGCCAGGAGAGTGGAGTTTCAGGCTCGGCCTGATCCTGTCTGCCTTAGTTGCTGGTGTGATCGCACCAGCCGATGACAATGGTGCGAACCCCGCGCGCGCCGTTTGGTGGACTGTCTTCAGTGTTGCTAGCGGTACCGCATTGTTGGTGATGGTTTTTATCCCAAGGATCACAAGAGGCACCATCGGAGTCTATTTCGCGCTTACCTTCCTTCTCGCAACCGCTATTGCAGTCTTCTACGCTTACAAGATGGTTCTCGAACCTGGAAGAGTCGTAGGTTACTTCTTCTGCCTTCTCCCCTACTACATTGCAGGATTTATTGGGAACGTCATTTGGGCGACCTGGAATCCAAGTACTGCAACCGTCGCCAGCGTGCCGGAACGATGGGAAGAAATATTGTTCTATTCATATTTTTCCCACTTGCCAGGCGAGTTAATTTCCCTGGTTGTAATTGCCTACGTGGTATGTGCGGTTGACCGCAATGGAACCATGGATGGCCCACTGGCGATCGGCAGATCACGTTGACGAATTCACGCAATTCCTCCTATAATTCTGGCCTAGGCAGCTTCGCGATTCACGAGTTTCGGTGGTCGCCGTCGGCTCATTCCCAGGTGCCCGACGTTAGTAGGGTGCGGATAGATGGCCTGGAGTTGTTCCGTTCACTGCTGAGGGAACGAAGGCGCGTAGCTCAGTTGGGAGAGCGCTTCCCTGACGCGGAAGAGGTCGTCGGTTCGAGCCCGGCCGCGCCTATTAATTCCCTTGTGTGCTTGCCCTGTTGTAACACTGATAGCCCCAGCAGCAATGTCTGAATCGATCAAGATCAAAATTAACGGACAGGAACTCCTCCTTTCTGCAGGAACACGTGTTCGCGATGTGCTTGAGCAACACTGTCCAGCGTGGCTGAAGAACTCGGTCGGAGTGACACTCAACGACGAGCCTCTCGATTTCCAGATGGCGCTTCACACCAATGGTGAACTAGTCCCATTGGAACCTAGCGGAAACACTTCTTCGATGGCACTTCAAATGTGCCGACACACTACTTCTCACGTGCTTGCCCAGGCGGTCCAAGAACTATTCGAGGGAGTTCAGGTTGGGATCGGGCCGCCAACCGCCGATGGCTTCTATTATGACTTTTTCCGTGAAGAACCCTTCACCCCAGAAGACCTTCAGGTTATCGAAAAACGGATGCGCAAGCTGATTAAAACCAACCAAAAACTGGTCCGGCTCGAGATGTCGAAGGGGGACGCAGAAAAGATTTTCGCCGAGAAGGGTGAAGACTTGAAGGTCGAACTTGTCCGTGACAAAGGTGGCGCCCAGGTTTCTTGCTACCAACAAGGAAACTTTATCGACTTCTGTACCGGACCCCACCTGCCGCACACTGGCAAGATCCCCGCAATCAAACTCTTACATACTGCAGCAGCGCACTGGCGACCTGAACGCGGTCGAAAAGATTCCCCCATGATGCAGAGAATCTACGGCACAGCTTTCTTTTCCGCGGAGGATCTCAAAACATTTCTGGACCACCGCGAGGAGGCCAAAAAGCGTGACCATCGCCGGCTCGGTATCGATTTAGACCTTTTCCACTTTGACGAAAAGGCCGGTCCCGGGATGGCCTACTGGCACCCCAAGGGCGGCACCATTCGACATCAGATCGAGGGGTTCTTATGCGATGAACAACTCGCGCGCGGCTATGACGTTGTCTATACGCCGCACATCGCACGAAAACACCTATGGGAAACGTCAGGCCATTACGACTATTACAAAGAACATATGTTCACGCTTGATGTCGACGAACAGGAATATGTCCTCAAGCCTATGAATTGCCCCGGTCATATCCTGATCTACCAGAAGGGAACTCGCTCGTACCGTGACCTGCCCCTTCGCTATAGCGAATTCGGGACCGTTTACCGCAATGAACTCTCAGGGGTTCTGCACGGCATGCTGCGCGTGCGCGGCTTCACACAAGACGACGCCCATATTTTTTGCCGCCCCGATCAAATACAGAAGGAAGTGTCTGGCGCACTTGACCTGGCGCTGCACATTATGAAGACATTCGGCTATGACGAATACCGTATAGACCTTTCTTTACATGACCCTAGTAACAAGGGTAAATATGCTGGCGACGAAGACCAATGGGGCCTCGCTGAAAGTGCGCTGGCTGATGCTCTGGACTCAATGGACCTGGTGTATGAGCGGAGACTTAACGAAGCAGCGTTCTACGGCCCGAAGATTGATTTTCACCTCATCGATGCACTGGGTCGTGCCTGGCAAGGATCGACCATACAGCTGGATTTCAACCTGCCGGAGCGCTTCAACCTCACCTATGTAGGAGACGATGGGCACCAACATCGCACCGCAATGATCCACCGCGCTATTTACGGATCACTGGAACGATTTGTCGGTGGTCTAATCGAGCACTATGGGGGGGCGTTCCCACTTTGGCTAGCCCCGGTTCAAGTTATTGTGTTGCCAATCGCCGACCGTCATATCGAATACGCTGGAGAAATAGCTGAGGCCGCGGGGGAAGCCGGGCTTCGCGCTGAAGTTGATCGCCGTAGCGGTAAGCTGGGTGCCAAGATCCGCGATGCACAGACACAGAAACTTCCATTTATGTTAATCGTGGGCGACCGTGACATGGAAAACCGGGAGGTTTCTGTACGTCACCGAACCGCCGGCGACTTGGGAAGTTTTACGATTGAAACGTTTCTGGCGCAGGCCGTGCAAGACATTGACGACCGCGCTGTGCGAGAATGGCCTTTGCGCGAGGATGGTGCTGCACCGGCTTGACGACTTGTTCGGCTCGCATCGGTGCGCCGAACCATAACAAGGGGGTTAGAGTATTCCCGGACAAAGGAAACACCGGATCAACGACCAGATTAATGTTCCTCAAGTTCGACTGATCGATGCTGATGGCGAACAGCTTGGGGTGGTGCCTGCAGAGGCAGCAAGGGCAAGGGCCCTTGAGAAGCAGTTAGACCTAGTAGAGGTCGCCCCTAACTCTGAGCCTCCAGTCTGCCGGCTTATGGATTACGGTAAACATGCGTATCGTATATCCAAGGAGCAGAAGCAACGCCCCCACAATACGCAACTAAAGGAAGTAAAATTCCGTCCAAAGATTGATCAACACGATTACGATTTCAAAATGAAACACATTCAACGATTTCTCACCCAAGGACACATGGTCAAAGCAACGATAATGTTCCGTGGTCGTGAGGTCGTTCACCCAGAGTACGGACGAAAAATATTGGACCGAGTTGTGGACGAGCTTGGGCCGACCGTCCGGGTCGACAACCCACCAAAAATGGAGGGTCGATTGATGTCCATGATCATTACTCCGAAACGAGACTGATTCGATGGCGTCTTTTAAAGTACTCAGGTTCGACAATTTCAAGGACAAGATATGCCAAAGATGAAGAATCACCGCGGGGCCGCCAAGCGTGTTAAACGCACCGGTAGCGGAAAATTTTCTCGTCACCACGCGTATGCTAGCCACTTAATGGCACACAAGTCGAGCAAGCGGAAACGCAACCTGCGCAAGTCGCAATTGGTTGCTAATTCAGACCAAAAACGCCTCGCTCGGTTGCTGCCGGAGCGTTACAGTTAGTTAGTAGCTTGCCAAGATAACGGAGGAATCGCATGGCTCGTGTAAAGCGCGGCAATGTTCATAAGAACCGACGCCGCAACATACTCAAGCAGGCAAAGGGATACTACGGATCCGACAGCCGACTTTATGCTTCGGCGCGTGACGCAGTCGACCGCGCCATGCAATATGCCTACATCGGACGCAAGCGGAAAAAACGTGATTTCCGACGCCTGTGGATAATCCGGATAAACGCCGCATGCCGGCAGCACAACATTTCCTACAGCCGCTTCATGGCGGGATTAAAGGCTGCCAATATCGGCCTTGACCGAAAAGTGTTGGCCCAGATTGCGGTCGAAGATCCTGAGGCTTTCGCACAGCTTACCCTTGCCGCTAAAGATTCTCTCGCGGCCTGATCCGTCCGAGGGGCCCGTCTGTGGACGATGATACTGGACAGGCGCACGTTGATGGCGGCGACTCGCTAGCCAAAATCGAAAGGCTACGCACTGATTTCGCCCGCGAGGCTGGAGGAGTGCGAAGTCTTGCCGAACTTGAGGAACTTAGATCCTGTTACGTCGGCCGTAAACGTGGCCGGCTGACTGCGATTTTCGACACCATGGGTTCCTTGCCGGGCGAGATTCGGGGCCGCGTAGGACGTGCCGCCAATGACGCACGGCAGGAGATCACCAGACAGCTCGAGGAAATCAAGGCTAGTTTGAACAAGGATGTCGGAAATGAGGTTCCCCCCCTCGACGTAACTCTTCCGGGCCGTAGCAACAAAGCTGGCTCGCTGCATCCAATTACTCTCGCACTACAAGAAATAGTGGATGTCTTCACTCGCATGGGCTACACGGTTCTGGGCGGCCCCGAAGTTGAGCACGATTACTACAACTTCGAGGCCCTAAATATTCCCCGTGACCATCCAGCACGTGACAGCCAGGACACGCTGTACCTGGATAGCGACTGGTTGCTTCGAACCCACACCTCCCCTGTTCAGATTCGTACAATGGAGGAACAGGAACCCCCGCTTGCCATAATCGTTCCAGGCAGGGTCTACAGGCGGGATACTCCCGATGCGACCCATACTCCATCGTTTGTACAGTGCGAAGGTTTGCTTGTCGATCGAGACATAACAATGGCGGATTTGCGTGGCACTCTTGACCATTTCGCCAAGGCACTTTTGGGTCCCCAGACCCAAACCCGATTACGGCCCGGCTATTTTCCTTTCACAGAGCCATCAGCGGAGATGGATGCTAATGCAGGTAACGGCTGGATTGAGATGCTTGGTTGCGGCATGGTGCACCCGGCCGTTTTTGAGAAAATTGGCTACGATCCCGACGAATGGCAAGGCTTTGCTTTCGGGATGGGCGTTGACCGTATCGCCGCTATGCGTTACGGCATCACCGACATTCGAACACTCTACGAAAACGATGCGCGCTTCTTGCGTCAGTTTACGGGCTGAGCGCGATGCTATTTTCTTCGAACTGGTTGGCACGCTACGTCGAACTCCCCGAAGAGACTGATCATCTCGCTGAACTCCTTACTCGTTGCGGCATGGTTGTAGAGGGGATCCGCTCGCACTCTGATGGAGTTTTGCTCGACCTGGATATTCCAACGAATCGAGTCGACGCAATGAATCACTACGGCTTGGCTCGCGAGATTGCCACAGCCCGACGTATTGACCTGCAAGCGCCAGAGTTCATAGTCAACGAGACCGGTCCCGCCGCAAACGAGTTAACCACGATAGCAATCGATGATTGGAACGGGTGCCCACGCTATACGGCCCGATTGATTCGTGGGGTCAAGGTCGAGCCTTCGCCACAATGGCTCGCGAACCTCATCGAGTCAATAGGACTGAGACCGTTAAACAATGTCGCCGACATAACCAACTTTGTTCTCTGGGAACTCGGCCACCCACTGCATGCCTTTGACTTCGACCTTCTTGCCGATAACCAAATCCTGGTCCGCCGGGCCCGCAAGTCAGAATCTCTCGTTGCGCTGGACCACATTGACCACAAACTGACGTCGAGCGACCTAGTAATCGCCGATGGGCAACGTGCCGTGGCCCTCGCCGGAGTGATAGGTGGGGCGGAGACCTCCATTACCAATGGAACAGTTAACGTCCTTCTCGAAGGTGCTCTGTTTGACCCTGCTACCGTCCGTGCAACAGCACTCCGACTGAATCTCCATACAGACGCTAGCCATCGCTTTGAACGCTCCCCTGCCTATGATGGCATGCTCCTGGCGCTCGACCGTGCAGCATCCCTCATCCAAGAGATCTGTGGCGGCGAGTTGGCACTTGGGAAAATTGACGTTGTCGGCAACTTGCCTGAGCCGGTGAGTACTACGCTTCGACTAGCCCGCCTAGAAGGTCTGCTCGGAATAAAGGTGGCACGCTCTGAGGTCGAGGAGATTCTCTCTCGGCTTGGTTTTTCTCTGGAAGCTAAGAACGATGGCTATGACGTTGAGGTTCCGAGTTTCCGACCTGATGTAACGCGCGAAGAAGACCTGATAGAGGAAGTCGGCCGCCACAACGGTTACGACCGGCTCCCCGCTACGTTGCCAGTCGTTCGCAGCGTTCAAGGCCCCGGCACCCCTGAGGTTCTCGGGGAACAACGCCTCAAGCAATGCCTTGTCACCGCCGGATGTCGCGAAACAATGTCAAGCTCTCTAAGTTCGCTCCTGGAGCAATCCGTATTCGTGGGTCAAGTGGCGGACCTGGTAACCCTTGACAACCCCATTTCCGAGGATCTCACCGTACTACGTGCCCACCTGGTGCCAGGCCTCCTTGGTACAGTGGCGCACAACCTTAACCACGGCCAAACCTCCCTACGCTTGTTTGAAGTCGGCCGTTGTTTTGCCGGGCCGCTAACCGACAATGGGGTCACCGAGAACTGGAGTGTGGCAATCGCTCTCACTGGTTCTCAGCGGGGCGACCACTGGAAAGATATTTCTACTCCAGTTGATTTTTACGACCTGAAGGGGATCGTTGAGCACATAACAAAGCAGATGATTTGGCCAAAGTGGCAGTGGAACACCGGCAAGTCTCCCGGGATTGATGAGGCGGCGACCGCTCTAATCCGGAACAATGTGGATCCCGGCATTCCCGAAGGCTGGGCCGGGAGGATCTCCGCCGACACGGCGCAAACATTCGACATCGACGTCGAGGTATGGGTAGCCGAATTAAACGTCGACAGACTCATCGGATGCCCCCACCCAACGATCCCCTATCTTCCAGTGTCGCGTTTCCCAGGTGGGGTCCGCGATGTCGCGCTGGTTTTGCCCGAGGGTGTTGATTACGGAACCGTTGAGACGACCGTCAAAGTGGCCGCAGCCGAGGCCAAGCTGCCTCTGGCGAGTATTGCACTAATAGAAATCTATAGCGGCAACGAAATTCCTCCGGAGCATCGTGGTATGACGCTACGATTTATTTTCCGCGCCGACGATCGCACATTAACTGCTGCGGAGATTGACGCAGGACAGAAGAAACTAGTCGATACACTTGCCAAGAAGTTGGCCGCCCACCAGCGCTAATGAGATGAAAATCAACCTGTTTGGCCTATTTCCCTAAGGGGGAACAAGCCTGTTCCCCGTTGCAATCTCCTGGGACACAGATAACATTACTTGAGCAATTATAAAAAATCGTCGATGTCCGGCGAATGACCACTAAACAACACAATAAAGACCCTCGAAAAACGGGGGGGAGCAAGAAAACGAGCTGGTCCAAGTACCGCCGACAGCTTGGATCAATAAAGCGCCGAAACTAACCTGCCGGCAATATCCTCAACTAATACGAGAATTTTCTGGTCGAACAAATACTTCAAAGATTCAGGATTTGTGAGGCACTTCTTTGTAAAGGGGGTTTGCTAGCCTAGCAGGCCGCAATCTTCCCTTTTTTGATCGATCGCTCTCGTCGCCATCGGCGCCGGCTCGGCGACCGTAAGGTCGCACCCTTCTCCCTCGTCGTAATCCGAGGCTGTCAAAGGGGGTGACCATGTACGGCACCAGTATTGCAACCGCCCTCAGTGCCGGCCTCCTGGCTCAATCCAACGGATTTTCTCAAACCGCCACCGCGGCCGGTGTCGCCATCGGCATACTGTTTGGCGGTTCTTTTCTGTTGGCTATTTGGTTAATAGTGAGGCGACGTTTGGGACATCGCCTCCTTGGAGAGGCCAAAGAGGACGCCAGGAAGCTAACTGAAAACACCTTAAGAGAATCCGACACACTGCTCAAAGAAGCAAAGATTGAGGCCCGGGAAGAACACCTTCGTTCTCAACAAGAATTCTCAGAAGAAAGCCGTGACCGTCGGCGCGAGATCGGCAGGCTCGAACGCCGCACCATTCGCCGGGAAGAAAAACTGGAGCGACGGACCAGTGCCTTCGAGGACCGTGAAAGAGAACTTGCAAGGTTAGAGGCCAAGCTAGGCCAGAAACTTAAAAGGGCAGAGGTTGCGGAAGATGAAGCTAATAGGAAGCGTGACGAAGCTGTCGGGCGTCTCGAACGTCTAGCAGGGCAAACTTCCGATCAAGCTAAACAGGCTCTAATACAGCTCTTGCGGCACGAGGCTCGCGAAGAGGCAACTACCAGTATCCGTCGCATTGAAGAAAACGCCAAAGCTACGGCCAAGAAACAGGCAGACCAAATTATATCGACAGCAATTCAGAGGGCCGCTAGTAACCATGTCGCCGAACATACCGTTTCAGTTGTCGAACTCCCATCTGATGACATGAAGGGCCGGGTTATCGGTCGCGAAGGTCGCAACATTCGCGCTTTCGAGATGGTGACGGGGGTCAACCTCATTGTCGATGACACACCTGAGGCTGTGCTAATTTCAACCTTCGATCCTTTGCGGCGTGAGGTCGCGCGGCTTGCTCTCGAACAGCTCGTTGGAGACGGCCGCATTCATCCTTCCCGCATAGAAGAAGTCGTCGAACGTATACGCGCGGAAATCGAGGAACAGATCCGGCACGACGGCGCTGAAGCAGTTGCCGACCTCGGCATTCATGAATTGCATACCGAGTTAATCCGCCTCATTGGGACCCTCAAGTTCCGCACTTCATATGGGCAAAACGTTCTAAAGCATTCGGTTGAGGTGGCAACGATCGCCGGAATTTTGGCTAGTGAACTTGGTGTAGATGCAATCGTTGCTCGTCGGGCTGGTCTACTCCATGACGTCGGTAAGGCAGTAGATCACGAAATCGAAGGGACTCACTTGACCATTGGTATCGATCTGCTGCGACGTTACGGGGAATCTGATGCCGTTATACACGGAATGGAGGCCCACCATTTCGATGTCGAGCCTAAAACCGTGGAAGCGGTTCTCGTACAGGCAGCTGACGCTCTATCTGCAGCTCGGCCCGGCGCCCGCCGTGACATGCTTGAGACATATGTTAAGCGCCTGCAGAAGCTTGAAGAAATCGCGGACGCTTTCAATGGCGTCAGCAAAGCATACGCTATCCAGGCTGGCCGCGAGCTACGCATTATCGTTGAGTCTGACCAGGTAAGTGACAACGAGGCGATCTGGCTGTCCAAGGACATCGCTAAACGAATTGAGAAGGAGGTTCAGTATCCAGGTGAAATCAAGGTCACTGTAATTCGGGAGACCCGTGCTGTAGGTCTGGCAAGGTGAGGATACTGTTCGTCGGCGACGTTGTCGGGAAACCAGGCCGCCGCATCCTTGCTACTCGACTTGCCAACTTGCAAAGGACTTACGATGTGGACTTTACGGTTGTCAATGCTGAGAACGTTGCAGCCGGCCGCGGTATCACTCCCGCACTCTCTGATGAAATCCTGGCCATGGGCGTCGACGTGCTGACAAGTGGTAATCACATCTGGGCTCAAAGAGGCATCGAACGGTATCTGGAGGAAGAGCCCCGCTTGTTGCGTCCCGCCAACTATCCCGCTGGAGCCCCGGGCACAGGCGTTTTCCATGGGCGGGCGCGAGATGGTCACCCCGTAAACGTAATCAACCTTCAGGGAAGGGTCTTCATGCCCGAGCTCGACTGCCCGTTCCAAGCTCTCGACAATATCCTTGGTGGGACCAGCGATTTGCCCGCGGCAACCTTGCTTGATTTTCATGCCGAGGCAACATCTGAAAAGCAGGCTATGGGCTGGCACGCTGACGGTAGAGTCAGCGCGGTTGTGGGAACTCACACCCATGTGCAGACGGCCGACGCGCGCCTGCTGCCTGCCGGAACAGCTTACTGTACCGATGCGGGCATGACTGGCTCTCTGGATTCCATCATTGGTACTCGTGTGGATCTCGCGCTGTCCCGCTTCCTTTCCAGCCGCCCGGTACGCTTCCAGGTTGCAAAAGTTAATCCACGCATTTCTTACGTTCTGATTGATATCGACACAGCCTCAGGCTGTGCTACGGATATTAAAGCTTGTTATGACCCTCCGGGGCCCCTGCACACTACGGAACCCGGAGACCCAGGTATCGTTGATCGGATCTTTGATTAATGCCCCTAGAGGTCAACAACAATCTGCGTCAAGTCTGGAGTGTCTCCGACCTTGTAGGTTTTTCAAGAGACTTGCTTGCCAAAGCGATGCCCTTCGTCTGGGTTCAGGGAGAGATTAGCGGCTTCTCATCCCCCGCTAGTGGTCATTGGTACTTTGACCTAAAGGACGACCGGGCCTTGGTCTCAGTGGCGATGTTCAAGAGCGCGAATAGCCAAGTTCCGTTCGAAATAGAGGACGGCATGGAGATCATCCTCGGGGGCGAGGTGGCAATTTACCCGCGCCGCGGGAAATTTCAAGTCGTGGCGGAAATCCTTGAGCCAGTCGGCTGGGGCGCCCTTCAGCTTGCCTATGAACAACTCAAGACAAGGCTTGATAACGAAGGCCTGTTTGATTCTGTACGGAAGCGTCCCCTGCCTATTTTGCCCCGCTGTATTGGTGTCGTTACTTCACCCACTGGGGCTGCATGGCGAGACATGTGCCAAGTATGGAGGAAAAACTCGGTACCTATCCGCGCGTTGTTATCACCAACCCAGGTACAAGGAACTGACGCTGCGGCTGGGATCGTCTTCGCTCTCGACAGATTGAACCGTCATGGGAAAGCGAATGTGATCATCGTGGGCCGCGGCGGAGGCTCACGAGAAGATCTCTGGGCATTTAATGAAGAACCCGTAGCCCGTGCCATTGCAGCTTCCGCTATACCCGTCGTATCAGCCGTCGGCCATGAGATCGACCAGACAATCGCCGACCTAGTCGCTGATCACCGCGCCGCGACGCCAACTGCAGCCGCTGAGCTAGTTGCCTACAGTCGACAGCGACTAATGGAACGTATAGTCGGTACCAACTTGCGAACCCGAACAGCGGTAAGCAATCGGATTTTGGCTACCCGCTCTCGCTTGCAAGAATCGATTCTCCAACAGACTCTCGTCCAACCCTCGCGCTTGCTCGCCGTATACCGACAGAGACTGGACGAGGCGTTTGCTCGGCTTAAGTCAGCAATCGACAAACAGTTCAACAACGACCGGCAAACTCTGCAGGCTACAGCCCACCGAATAACGCCAAAGAACTTAATCCCCACTGCACTCAAAACGCGTGGTCGAGTCAATAACGCGGCAAGCTCATCGGTCAGTTTGCTACGACGCCAAATGGCACAACAAAAGTCTCGACTTGCCACAACAGTGGCCCGCATAAGGGCCTTGAGCCCATTGGATGTTCTAGGGCGAGGTTACTCAATTTGCGAACGAGTTACAGACGGCACCATAGTCCGCGAGGCAGACGATGTGTCCACGGGTGACTCGATACGAGTCCGGCTTCAAAAAGACACCCTAGAATGCACCGTGCAATCAACGAGGCAAGGTACACCACCACAATCATTGTGAGAGAATCCGATGACTATGGCCAAGGCTCCGAAAGACGAAACTGACCAGGAAGCACTATCGTTCGATAGCAACGACCTAACCTTTGACATTGCTCTAGAGAAACTCGAGGAATTAGCCGCTCACCTGGAAGAAGCTGACATCCCTCTTGAGCAAGCACTTGAGGTTTATGAATCCGCAGTGCACCTCTTCGCGTACTGCCGTCAGCGCCTCGATGGGATGGAACAGCGTATTGAGAAGCTTTCCGAAACTCTCGATGGAACATTGACGGTCGAATCGATTCCAACGGCCCTCGACGACGAGAATGGATAGCAAGCCTAACGGCGAACCCTGCGGAGCGCTCGAAGAAGCCGAAGAGTTTTTTGCCCGTTATCGCGAACGTATCAATGAAGCGCTCGACAGCGCCCTTCCAGCCTCCGATGAGTCTCCCAGTGGCCTACACAAAGCTATGCGCTACTCCGTCTTTGCAGGCGGCAAAAGACTTCGCCCTATCCTCGTACTCGCCACCGCCCAGGTTCTAGGAAGACCCACTGATTCGCTACTCCCAGCGGCCTGCTCTGTCGAGTTGATCCATACTTATTCGCTCATCCATGACGACCTCCCTGCGTTCGACGACGACGACCTTCGCCGGGGGAAACCCACTAATCACAAAATTTTCGGTGTGCCGCAAGCAATCCTTGCCGGTGACGCATTGCAGTCCTTATCTTTCTCGCTCCTTGCTAATGCGGCACGAGGAGCTGATTCCCTAGAGCCATGGATCAACTCTCTCGTGGAATTAAGTAAAGCCGTGGGAAGCATGGGCATGGCTGGCGGTCAATGGCTCGATATCGAAGCAGAAGATCAAGTCCTTGATGTAGTTTCACTTGGAACTCTTCATTCCGCTAAGACAGGTGCACTCTTGACAGCCTGTGTTCGAATCGGCGCCCTCCTTGGTGGGGCCGACGACGCGATGAAGGCGCAGCTTGACGGTTACGGAAAATCCATCGGCCTTGCTTTCCAAATCGTTGACGACATCCTCGACGTAGAAGGCTCAGTGGAGGATCTTGGAAAGATTCCAGGTGCGGATAGAGCACGCGGAAAGGCAACCTATCCCGGCCTCCTCGGTCTCAACGGTGCACGCGCCGAAGCACACCGACTTCGGACAATAGCCCTCGAGAATATTGAACCTTTTGGCGCTGCGGGTCACCCGCTGGAGCTAATTGCAAACTTCATTGTCGACCGTAGCCAGTGAGTTCGTCACGCCTGCGACTTGATAGGGTGCTAGTCGACAGAGGACTGGCTCCTACGCGCAGTAGCGCACGCGCCCTGATAATGGCTGGGAAGGTGCGTCTGGCAAACCAATCTGAATGCAAGGCAGGGACCCTGGTTAATGTTGATACTTCAATCGAGGTAACCGAACCACCACGTTTCGTGAGCCGGGGAGGCGACAAGCTAGCTGCTGCCATCGACAAGTCTGGGATAAATGTGGCCGGGTGCACCTGCTTAGATATCGGTGCCTCAACTGGAGGCTTTACGGATGCGCTGCTCCAAGCCGGTGCATCCACGGTCATCTCCGTTGATGTCGGCTATGGACAGCTTAGTTGGGGACTGCGACAGGATGACCGTGTCTTTGTATTGGAACGGACCAACGCCCGATACCTAACAATTGATGACTTGCCGACTGCCCTCAACACACCGCCGACAATTTTGGTCATCGATGTCGCGTTTATTAGTGCTAGAAAGATTCTTCCCGCCGTGGGAGGAGTATGCGCTCCTACTTGCAACGCCCTAGTGCTAGTCAAACCACAGTTCGAGAGTAGCCCTGACCAAATCGGCGCGCGGGGTATTGTCACCAGCAAAGATACGAGACGTGAATGCCTGACGGCGGTCGGGCGATCAGCAGAAGAACTTGGCTGGACTGTCATCCGTGCCATTCCGAGCCCAATTCGTGGATCCACAGGAAATTGGGAGTGCTTTCTGCAGCTTCAGAGGCCTCGTTTAACTGCAGAATTTGCTAGCCTGCAGGAAAAGCTCGACAACATCGACATTCCAGAGAACTGAGAACAGGCGACCATGGTCAATACTGTGGACAAACAACGCTTTCGCCACGTGGGGTTAGTTGCTAAAGGACACGAGCCGTCGATCGCTGACGACCTCCACCGTATTGCTAAGAAGTTAGCCGCCAGCAACTGTACTGTGACCTATGACAAGGTTGCCGCCCCTCTTCTACAGTCATCAGAAGAGGGGCTTGGGCACAGAGATCTTGCCGCTTCTGTCGACGTAATCGTCGTCCTAGGCGGTGACGGCACGCTGCTTTCAATCGCCCCAATCGCTGCCGCTGCCCGCGTTCCCGTACTCGGCGTCAACTATGGCAGTCTCGGCTTCTTGACCTCAAGTGTCCGCGAAGAAAGCGATACTGCTATTCGGAATCTTCTCGACGGCGATTACACCAGTAGCCACCGGATGATGTTGCGGGCTTGCATCCACGATGCCCACTCGCCAGCTGAGTCCGGCAATCGTGTCCGTGACGTGCTGAATGACGCTGTTGTCAATAAAACCTCACTCGCGCGGATTATACAGCTAGAGGTCACTATTGACGGTGATTTCGTATCACGGTATCGAGCCGATGGGCTCATCGCCGCAACGCCTACAGGCTCGACAGCGTACTCGCTTGCTTCCGGTGGGCCAATCGTAATGCCTGACCTCGAGGCGATCGTTGTTTCACCCATTAGCCCGCATTCTCTAGTTAACCGCCCGCTCGTATTGCCGGGTCAAGCCCGGGTTTCAGTCCGTGTACTTTCCAAAGATCAGGACATTGTCCTCACCCTTGATGGCCAGGAAGGCCTCCAAGTACACCCGGGTGAGGTTGTTACGGTTGAGCGCAGTCCATTACGATTCGAGCTCTTATTAACTGGCCACCGGTCGCATTTCGAGGTCCTGCGGACAAAGTTGAAATGGGGAGACCGATGACTGTTTCAAATCAGCGATATTCCCTATTCAGACCGAAGCACGGTGGGCCGAGACAAACTTGTAGACAACAGACGAGTAACATGGTGCCTCTCTGCACTGTCCTCAAGAAAAGTCGCTACACAGTGCCTGTGGACTATGCAATTAAACCAAACTGAATGTGATTCAATGCGTAGGCTCACTATGTCGCTCCAAACAACAGGACTGCGTTGGCTTTCCTGTAATGGAATGGAATTCGTGGTTGCCTCACTGAGGTCTTCTAAGAAAACAGTGCACAGTAGGGGTCCTCGACCCGTAAAGTACAGACTTCCTGTGGCACTCGCATTGATATCGATCTGTTATTCCTGCGCTGACCTCCCGCTCGACACTGATCCTCTGGTATCAATGGCAGAGGTCGTTAGTGAGGACAAACGTTACCCAGCTCCACTCACAGAGGCCTGGCGTCGGACCCCCGACGACCCAATTTCCTTCCAACCTGCAGTCGGCACCAACAACGTCTACCTGGTCATCGACAACAAGCTCGTTGCCTGGAGCGTTCGGACTGGAGCGACGTTGTGGGATGCGGTTGATTTTGAGTCGGAGATCAGTGCGGCACCCGTCGTTATAGGCCAGCAAGTCGTTATTGCAACCATGGGCAGCGGCGCCATCGAACCGCGCGTCTGGTGGTTTTCCAATGATGGCTCGCTCCGATCACAGGAACCCGTTGCGGCGCCCATCTCCAAGATCAATGGCGAACCTGGGATGGTGGTCTATATCGATGAACGTGGTGTAGGACGGCTTGGCGGCGTTCACAACTGGCACACTCCTCTTGAAAAAGCAGCTACTGTTATTCTTGTCGCAGAGCACCAATTAGCATTGATCACAACCGAAGATGGTCTTCTGTTCGCATTCCGTCTTAACGACGGCAAGATAAACTGGCAGTATGACGCTGGTACCCAAATTACTGGAGCCTGTGTTGCCAATGACATCGCATACATAGGCACTTCCAGCGGCGACTTAATCGCTTTCAACGTCAAAGATGGCCGTATTGAGTGGCAGCGAATATTGGGGACCTCAGTGGTTGGGTCCCCTGCCCAAACCGAGGAATTTCTTTGGGTCGCTGGCCTCGACGCACGCCTAACCGCGCTCAAGGCAAAGAATGGAACCCATCTATATTCTGTTGATCTGTCGTCCCGGAACTACCTAGACATAATTCCGTTCACGCAATGGATTGCTGTTGGAGCACACTACGGGCCCTGGCTTGCTGTTCGAGGGCCTAGTCGTGCTGAGGAAGAACAAGGACTAATAGCCCCTGTTCAGATCCAGGTACAAGGACCCCCGGTAACCAATCAAGCAGCCCTCAGCATTCCCGCCGGGAGCGGCCCAGCAGGATTGGTGGTCGTCAATGGAGACGGAATGGTCGTTTTCCTGGAACCGCAGCGCGCACAATAACAGCAGTCAGTTAGCCTTTTGCTTCAGCTCCAGGAGTACCCCGCCCAACGAAGCTGGATGAACAAAGGCGATCCGAGACCCTTCAGCTCCGCGGCGCGGTTTCTTGTCTACTAAAGGAACTTGTGCCTTCTCAAGAACGGCAAGTGTCTCCTCGATGTCCTCGACCGTGATGCAAATATGGTGCATCCCCTCTCCGTGGGTATCCAGGAAACGAGCCACTGCTCCATGACGATCGGTCGGCGCAATGAGTTCCACCCGCGTGTCCCCCGGAAGTTGCATGAAAGCAACTTCCACACCTTGCTGTTCCACAACCTCACAACCACTCAGTTCGGCTCCTAGGACGGACTCGTAAGTTGTACGTGCCAGGTTGAGATCCCGCACTGCGATCCCAATATGATCGATCCTTCCCGGGGGGATAAGGCTCATTCTCCAAATACCTCGGCCACTATAGTCTCGGCCGCGCTATACGGGTCGAGATCACCACTAGCAATCGCTACAACCAACTCATCCTCACGCTTCTCATCCAGTCCATGAGAACGCACCGCGCCTAACAAACGCTGACGCAACAAAGTGTGCAACCTGAAACGCGCTAGTGCGCGGCGCTTCTGCTCAGCCTTGCCACTCGCACGATACCAATCCTCATGATCCTCGATCGCAGCCTTCAACTTATCAATACCATCGCCCTGTGATCCTACTGTCCGAACAACCCTTGGAGCCCACTCCCCATCGTCAGCCTGTGTGACCCAAGCATGCAACTGAGCTTCGGCCCGGTCGGTACCAGGCATATCAGATTTATTTAGTACGAATATATCCGCAACTTCCATGATTCCAGCCTTAATGGCTTGGATTTCATCCCCTCCAACTGGGGTTAAAACAACGCAGGTTGTGTCTGCAACGCCAGCAACATCGACCTCATCTTGGCCGACACCTACGGTTTCAACCAGGAGGCGGTCGAAACCAGCTGCAGACAGTACCGCCAGGGTGTCGTACACCGCCGCCGACAGACCACCCATAGCCCCTCTAGTCGCCATACTACGCACGTAGACACCTTCGTCCTCAAAATGTTGCTGCATACGAACGCGGTCTCCAAGAAAAGCGCCCCCTGTGAATGGGCTTGTAGGGTCGATAGCAAGGACACCAACGATCCTTCCTTCGGCGCGATAAGCCGTCGTCAAGCCATTTACAAGGGTGCTCTTGCCCGCACCACTAGGGCCCGTAATACCAACGACTGGCGGCCCACTGGCAAGTGGGAACAATTGGCGTATCAAATCAGCACCGCCACAGTTCTCAACCGCGGTGATCGCCTGTGCCAGGGCGCGGCGATCGCCGGTCACTAGCCGGTCAACGATAGAGCGAACGTCTGGGTTGACCGTCGCTTCAAGCACTCAGCACCTCACGCTCCATCGTACAACGCTGGATCTAAGATTTGCTCTCGCCTATCGTGTAAGAGAATGTAAGTGTCTGTCTTCACTTTCAACTAACCCCCAGGAGCCTCCCGGCCGATGAAGGATGTGCCGGGCGCCAGAAAACTCAGGCAACGCCGCCGCGCCAACACTATGTTGATCTCCAAGCTATTATAGGCGCCGCAGGACGTTATTCACGAATCTCGAAGGAGGTGTATCTCGAATTCTGGAAAGGCCGAGCTCCACGCGCATACCACCTACTCTGACGGTGTTCTGAGCCCAAGTGGCCTGGTTGCTGAAGCAGAACGCGCCGGTCTTGATGCTCTCGCCATCACCGATCATGACATCGTAAGTGGCGTTGCGCCTGCAAGAGCTTCCGCACTCAATCTGGGCCTTGAAATCATTGCAGGCGTTGAGTTCTCGACCAATCTCGGTAGCCACGAGATTCACATGTTAGGTCTGTTTGTGGATGATGCAAACGCTGAGCTCGTCAAATGCACGGATCAGTCTCGTCGCTTTCGACGTCAACGCGCTGTTGAAATTGTTGAACGTCTCAACAGCATAAGTATTGCAGTTGAATTCACTGCCGTGGAATCGGCAGCAGGTTCCGGGAGTATCGGAAGGCCTCACATCGCCAAGGCCCTAGTGGAACACGGTGCGGCCGCTACCATAGATGAAGCCTTCCGTCGTTTCATTGGTGTTGGGAAGCCAGCTTTCGTCCCCAAATTGACCGTCGGCGCAGAGGAGGTAATTAGCGTCGTGCATAGAGCCGGTGGAGTTGCGATACTTGCTCATCCGGGAAGCTACCGATGGTCGTGGCGCCGATGCCAGGAGGGAATAAGAACGCTCGCCGACCTTGGCCTCGACGGGTTTGAACTAGTGCATCCTTCGTACACCTCAAACGCCCGCAAAAAATTCAAAGGGTTGATCGACGAAATGGGGCTACTACCCTCTGGAGGGTCTGACTTTCACGGGCCACCGGTCGGAACTACCCGGCTGGGCGAGTATGCGGTCTCGCTCCAGTGGCTCGAGGCACTTCGGGAAGCCGCCACGAGCCACCGTGCCAACATACATTCAACGGAAGAAAACGTATGAGTATCAAGCCAGATAGCTGGATTCGGAAAATGGCTCTTGAGGAATCAATGATTGAGCCCTTCGAGGAGGGACTCGTAAGTAAGGGTATCGTGTCATACGGGGTGTCCGCCTATGGCTACGACATCCGTATCGCTGACGAATTTAAGGTTTTCACCAACATCAACACAAGCGTGGTAGACCCAAAGCGTTTCGATCCGAATTCCTTCGTTGATTTCAAAGGAGACGTTTGTATTATTCCGCCAAACTCTTTCGCCCTGGCCCGCTCGATGGAATATTTCCGTATTCCCCGATCAACTCTTGTGATTTGCGTCGGAAAATCAACCTACGCGCGCTGCGGGATTATCACCAACGTGACCCCGCTTGAACCTGAGTGGGAAGGGCACCTGACCCTCGAAATCTCGAATACAACACCACTCCCTGCCAAAATCTATGCCAATGAGGGTATCGCTCAACTTTTATTTTTCGAAAGCGACGTGTCATGTGAAACCTCTTATGCCGACCGTGACGGCAAGTATCAGGCACAAACGGGCGTAACCGCGCCGCGTATTGACCGAGGCTCTTGATGAAAGTTTCAACGACCAATGCCCCCGCAGCTGAACTTGAAGCCGAGGCATTGATTCTCGCGATTCCTGAAGACACTGGCAAGCCGACATCCTGGGACGCGGTGGACGCCATCGTCGGTGGCATCGTTTCGGAAGCGCTGGCAGGCCCTGTGTTTCAAGGCAAGCGAGGACAAACGCTTGCGCTATCCACACCGGGTAACCATTGTCGTGAACTTGTCCTCGTCGGACTTGGCATGTCTGAAGAACTCGATCTCGAAGTCTGGCGACGAGCGGTCGCTAATGCCATTTCCAAGGCCCGCCAACGGGGTAGCAGCAAGATTGCGGTGCCACTTCCCGAGATTGACGGGCATGATTCCGCAGATCTTGCTATAGCGGCCACCGAAGCAGCTATTCTGACATCGTATCGATACCGAGAATTCAAAGCTGCTCCAGCGGAGTTCGTCGAGCTCGAAGAAATTCTGCTTGCTGCGCCGGTAGATATCGCGAGTGCGACTATACGTGCCCAAAAGATCGCCGACGCTACCTGCTGGGCCCGGGATCTTATCAATACGCCAAGCAATATGAAGCGACCTGATTCGCTTGCAGCGCACGCCAGAGAGATGGCTGTAGAAACCGGCTTAGAATTTGAGATTATCGAGTCTAAAGAGGCTCAGGAACTAGGGCTCAATGCTTTGCTCGCCGTTGGACAGGGCTCCGCCGTGGGGCCAAGGCTAGTAATTCTCGAGCACCGGCCAATAGGAGCGACTGGTCAACCAACGGTGCTTGTCGGTAAAGGAATCACTTTCGACACAGGTGGCATATCTTTGAAACCCGCACAGAAGATGGGTGACATGAAGGCTGACATGTCGGGTGCCGCAGCTGTATTCGGCACAATGCGAGCCCTAGCAGAGCTCGACGCCCAAAGCTGGGTAGTCGGTGTCACACCGCTTGCTGAGAACATGCCAAGTTCGCAGGCTTACCGCCCTAGCGACATTATTCGCGCGTACGACGGCACTACTATTGAAGTTCTGAACACCGATGCCGAAGGACGGGTCGTTCTCGCCGACGCGCTAGCCTACGCCTGCAAACGCTATGACCCGTGCCGCATAGTTGACCTGGCCACACTGACGGGAGCCTGCGTCGTGGCCCTAGGGTCATACGCAGCCGGGCTCATGGGAAACGATGACGAGTTGTGCAATGCACTGATATCGGCTGGTAAGGCAACAGGTGAACGCCTATGGCGACTTCCCGCTTGGTCGGCATACGACAAGTTGGTCGATAGCGAGGTAGCGAATGTGCGCAACTCAGCGGGCCGCGCCGCTGGTGCGGTGACAGCAGGAATGTTTCTCAAACGATTTATTGGGAACACACCCTGGGCCCACTTGGACATTGCAGGAACCGCTTTCCTCGAAAAGGCCACACCTTACCAGCCGAAGGGTGGTACAGGATTTGGCGTTCGGCTGCTGACCCGCTGGCTATCCACTTGAGCGAACCTGAACCCATTGATGCTAAGGAACGTGTTGAGAACCTCGGGGCTGCCTTTGATGACTGCAAACATGCTCTCATTTTAACTCATGACAACCCTGACCCAGATGCACTCGCGAGCGCGTTTGCGCTCGCTGCTACCCTCAGTCATCTAACCGGAATCGACTGCGAGGTTGGATACGCTGGAATTATTGGCCGTGCTGAGAACCGTGCCATGCTCCGCGAGCTCGAATTAGCCCCAACACGAATCCACGGAGACAACCTGGAACGATTTGACGCTCTCGCTTTAGTCGATACACAGCCCGGCTTTGGCAATAATTCCCAGCCTATTGGGCGATTGCCAAACGCGGTTGTCGATCATCACCCGCGCCGTCAAAACCTTGATGACCTTCCATTCGCCGACATACGGGACGGATATGGAGCAACAGCCACAATCATCTATGAATACGCCCAGGTTGGTGGAGTTCCGCTATCGAAAAATATCCTCACTTCACTCTTCTACGCCATCAAGTCTGAAACCCAAGAGCTTGGTCGTGGGGCTGGTTACGCTGACCAGGAAGCCTACTTGAGCCTTTTACCCCGTGCCGACAAGATGGCTGTTTCCCGGATCCAACAAGCTCCTGTACCTCGCAACTACTTCCGCGCCTTTCAAGTCGGAATCGAGAACGCCCACCTCCAAGGGCGCATCGTTATCACCGACCTCAAGACAGTGGACAATCCTGATCTCGTGGCAGAAATAGCAGACTTCCTGCTTCGGCTCGAAGGGGCCGACTGGGCAGGGTGCATGGGGCTCTATAATCGCAACCTACTACTATCCTTGCGCACCGCTGTGGAAGATGCGCACGCTGGGCAAATAATTCGTCGGGTCGTCGCTGGACTCGGCCGCGCAGGTGGCCACGGCGCGATGGCTGGCGGTCAGATTCCCCTGGGCGACCGTGACTACAGTGAGGTGGCAACGCAGATCAAAGCACGCCTGACAGACGAACTAGCGAATGACACGGCGACAGGAGAGTCATTAGTATTGTGAGCTGAGGCTCCAGGCCACTATTCGTTCCCCAGTTTAGTGATCCTGTCTTTTCCTTGCTGCGGCGCGACAATCCCACCGCTAACGACAAAACGGAGAGCCTCTTCAACAGTCATGTCAAGAAAAATCAGTTCCTCCTGCCGAGCTAGTACTAAAACCCCTGAGGTTGGATTGGGCGTTGTGGGTACAAAAACATTCACCGTCGTATCGGATGAGCAATCCTGGAGTTCTCCTTGAGTAGCCGCCGTAACCAATGCAACGGTATAGATCCCCTTACGCGGATATTCGATTAGAACAACCGATTCAAAGGCTCGATCCGCACTGCTATAAAAAGTCTCAACTAACTGCCGTGCCGAGCCATAGATGCTTTTTACCAATGGGATACTGAGGGCTAGGTTATCCATCATGCGAACTATCGTTCGCCCTAAGATGTTGCTTCCGGCTATCCCAATTAAGTAGATCACCACAACAGTCAGGATTAGCCCAATCACCCCTGCAACTATTCCAACGCCTGGCAGATCGAAATAGCCTTCAAGGCCAATAGCCTCACCAATGCGCAGGACAGGTGGTGTCACAAACTTCTGCACCGGACGAAGAATAAGGGCAAATAGCCAAAAAGTGACGACGAGCGGCAAGATAATGAGGAGACCAGCAAGCAGAGATCTTCGGAGGTGAGCCACTAGCCGCATCAGGATGGCTCACCGCTCGGCCCGAGCTGCTTCCAGAAACCAAGGAAATACTGAGCAGCCGACACCAACGACAAAACGACGACCAGCCACAGGCCGACCTCCCCCACGAATATCTCACCTATCATGAAGGATCCACCAAGATACGCTGGCCCCAGAAGCAGCAAGATGACTGTAACCATTTGCACAGTGGTCTTATATTTACCCAGCGCCGACGACGAGATAGTGATTCCATGGCCAGCGGCGATCGGGCGTAGCCCGCTGATTGCCAACTCACGGCCAATGATGATAACCACCATCCACGCAGGTGCGAGCCCCAATTCCACCAACGATATAAAAGCCGCTGAAACCAATAATTTGTCCGCAATGGGATCAAGGAATTGCCCAAGTGTTGTTATCTGCTTGCGCGTTCGTGCCAGGTATCCATCAAACCAATCCGTCAATGACGCAATGATGAATACCGAAAGACCAACCAGTCGGTAGTCTGTCAGGAGAAAAACAACCAGAATTGGTACAAGAAAGATCCGGAATGCTGTCAGAGCGTTCGGCAGTGTCCAATTGCCAGTAGTTACAGAAGGCAATTCAGGACCTGCTTGTGTTTTTTCTGGCGCATTCACGATCGTTCGCCCCTATTACCCGTCTGCCTTACAGGTAGTTTAACAGGGAGCAAGGTGCTACCAAGCAAAGCTGCTGCGGTACGATACGTTCTCTAATCCCATTCACCGTGCTAGAAATACATGCGTTTCAACATCTGCTCATCGTTTCTAGCAACGCACCGAATTCGTATAGACGTAGATGGAACCCTTGAGCCCACGCACGCCCATAATTGGCGGATTGGGGCGTTTCTCAACGTTCCAGAAAACAATATGGGGGCTGTGACTGAGGCTGAAGCGTTCCTGGCCCAGTGGGTGTCCCGTTACGATGGGAATTGTTTGAACGACGTACCGCCTTTCGATGTTATCAACCCTACAGCGGAGGAGGTCGCGCGAGCGCTTGCTGACGAAATCACCGAATCCGTGCCCGAGGCGACGGTTGAATACATTGAGGTAGGCGAAGCAGCTGGCTTCAGTGCCATTTACTGGCCTGAAGCGGAATAAATCAGCGATTACTGTCTGTTGTCATGTGCCGCTTATCAATGTAACTCCGCAAACCAATCTCGATGGCCTCGGCTAGTTCTGAGCGGTAGGCAGCGCTCTTCAGCCACGCCTCTTCCTCTTCGTTGCTCACAAATGAGGCCTCCACGAGAACGGCTGGCATATCCGCGCCAACAAGCACAAAGAAAGGCGCCGTCTTCACACCCAAGTCATGAACATTTCCATAGCTCTTGGCGACATGCATCACTAAGCTGTCCTGTATAGAGGCTGCAAGCTCGCTGGAGGCCACTTGGAAGTCATTCTTCATAATCGTCTCAAGCATTTCGCCAAGATCGCCCATACTGCCAGCTTCGCCTGATGCATTCTCACGCGCGGCCGTCTCGGCTGCGCTTGGATCAATCGCCATATCCAGATAATAGGTCTCAAAGCCACGCAACCTGCGGTTACGTGCCGAATTAATATGAATCGAGATGAACACGTCCGCGCCAAGGTTGTTAGCAAATTCGGTACGCTTCTGCAACGCCAGTGTGCTGTCGTTTTCTCTGGTTAGATGGACTTCGTATCCAGCGGCACGAAGCCGCTCTGCTAGTGTCAGCGACAACTGCAAGGTCAGCCGTTTTTCTGCAGCCCCAGTGCGGCCAATGGCGCCTGGATCCGTACCACCATGACCGGGATCAAGCACAACTCTCTGGACTCCCAACCCTAGTTGTTCCGAAATCGACTCGCCTTCTCGCTCCGGAGGGCGTCGGTCTGATTTGACCCGCGACGCAACAGTTGCAGTGGGAACGTCCACCACAATCCGAAACGATTCACCCTCACTTCCAAGAGTGAATAACGTGTAGTGCCCAGAGCCCCCAAAATCCATGCCCACACGCACGACTCCATGCTGTGTTGAGACAATCCTGACACGGGTTACGGCTCCACTTCCAATAGCAACCACCTGCTCATGCTCTTGAAAGATCGCACCGTCGAGTAATCCCGGTTTATCGACTCCCTGTAAGTCAATAACCAAACGCTCTGGTTGGTGCACTTCACCAGTCTGGAATTGAACTTCGCGATCAATGTCGAGAACAACCCGCGTGTGGGATGAATCGCTGTAGTGCCGCACACCGGTAAGACGCGCCAAATCGCTACTCGTCGCAATTAGCGGTAGTCCATCCAAACCCAAGTCATTGGAATGAAACTCATTGTCTGGAGCTACTGTAACGAATTCGTCGCGATTATTAGTCGACGAAACAGACGCCTTAGGCTCCAATGGGGCCCCTGAATCAACGGCCTCCAGATCCACGTTCCTGTTAGCAAGTACCAACTCGTTCATTCGGGTGCGTGCCACCTCAGCCTGCGGACTACGCGGATAACGCTGCAGCAGCCGGGAGTAAAGTGATGCAACCCGTGGCCCATCTTCCACTTCGGCATCCATCGCCAAGCGCAGTAGTGCCTCTGGTGCATGCGGGCTAGCCGAGTATCGCTGCACAAGATCGCGGTAAATCTCACGCTGATAAATAGCAGCCGCTTCATCACCAGCCAATGCTCTGCGACCATAAATCCCAGAAACGCGCCACAACGCCTCGGACGCGAGCGGGCTTTCCGGATAACGGAGAGCAACATCGTTGAACGCGTCAGCTACCCATCTCCAGGTCGAAGCACGCCCAGATGGGTCCACGATCTCAAGCTGCCGGTAGAGAGCCTCTGCCCGTTCGAAGAGTTCCTGTGGGGAGGCAGGCAACGCATTAGAAGGCGCTGCGACCGATAGAGTCAGCGCAACGATTAGCGGTATAAGGTGCCGGTTCGTCAAATTTAACACGACACGTCTCCCAACGTGCCTCCCTATTCAAACCCGGCTAGCTTCGCCCCGAAGTCTCCAAATTATACCGGCCACGGACGGGTCGGTGCAATGCATCAGCGGTTATGAGATATCCCCCCTGTTGGAGTTCCCTGCGTAGTGGATCCGGTTCAAGCCAACGCGCAAGACTTGTCAGGAACGATTCCCGACTAACCCAGAAGTTCCTCGATAATCTTGGTCGAATTTTCGAACACCCGAGACAGTTTCGAACCGTCTGGACCACCAGCCTGAGCCATCTCTGCTTTGCCACCACCCCCGCCACCAACCAGCTTCGCGAGCGAGCTGACGATATCGCCCGCCTTGATACGTTTCGACAAGTCAGCGGTTACTCCAACCACGATTTGCGCCCCATCATCATTACGTGTCCCAAGCACAATAATTCCTGAACCAATTTCCTTCTTCATCGAATCGGCGAGACTACGCAGGCCACCCGCGTCGAGGTCTGCAACCTCACGGCGCACCAACCTAATCCCCTCAACCTCGACTTCATAATCTTCTAGATCAGTAGAAGTTTCATGTGAGGCCAACCTCAGTCGTAAGTCCTCGTTGCCTCGTTCAACCTCCTTGAGCCGCAGCAAAAGTCTCTCAACAGAATCGGGGGCGTCTTCTTCGCTAGTCTTCAGGCTGGCTGTGACCTGACGAAACCTGCTGCGCTGTTGTTGGAGACTCTCCACCGCTGCCGCACCCGTAATCGCCTCTATCCGGCGTGTTCCGGCCGCAACACTTTCTTCTTTAATAATCATGAAGGGGCCGATCTCACCGGTTCGCACCACATGCGTCCCACCACACAGCTCTTTTGAAATACCCGGGACATTAACGACACGAACAACGTCGCCGTATTTGTCACCAAAGAACGCTAAAGCACCCTGCTTGATAGCCTCTCGGTGGCTCATCTCACTAACTTCCATTGTGATATCGGCACGGATCACTTCGTTTACATCGCGTTCGAGCTCAGCGAGCTGGTCAGCGTCGACCGGCTCAAAATGGCTAAAGTCAAACCGAAGATGATCAGGCGCAACCATCGATCCTGCTTGCCTAACGTGTTCACCGAGCCGGTCGCGTAGAGCCGCGTGCAGCAAGTGAGTTGCCGTGTGGTTGCGTGCCGTATTGACACGACGTTCAGTATCAATTTCGAGATTTACTTTGTCGCCAATAGACAATTCTCCGCTTTTAACGTCCACGGAATGAACGACTAGACCACCTGGTAGACGTTGTGTATCACTAACCATCGCGTGGCCATTGTCAGTGCAAGCCTCGCCCCGATCACCAACCTGGCCGCCGGACTCTCCATAGAATGGCGTAACGTCAACAATCATGGCTCCCTCGGAACCACACTCAAGTTTTTCAATTGACGCATTCTCATGCAGCAAGCCAATGATTTTGCCGCTTTGATGCGTAAATTCCACATAGCCAGTGAAAGTTGTCTTTTCAATACCCTGCTCGGACAACTCGGCCACAAGCGCTTGGGCAGCGGCCGCTTCACTTCCGCCTTTCCAAGCAGCACGAGCTCGGCTCCGCTGACCTTCCATGGCCGCCTCAAATTCACGCTCATCGATTTGCATACCAACGTCCGAGGCAAACTCGCGCGCCAACTCAACTGGCAAGCCATATGTGTCATACAGGCGGAAGGCTTCATCTCCCGGGATGCAGTTGCCGCCGGAAGCACGCACTTTTTCTACAACATCTTCAAAAACGCGAGTACCTGCCGCTAATGCCCTGAAAAAACGATCTTCCTCTGCAATTGTTACTCGGGCAATAAGCTCTCTAGCCTGCCGTAATTCAGGATAGACGTCACCCATGAGGTCGACCACATCGCCTGCGGAGAGATTGAAGAACGGCGAGTCAAAACCCAATCCCATTCCGAATCTCGTTGCGCGACGGATCAAACGACGCAATACGTAGCCCCGCCCTTCGTTAGCTGGACTAACGCCGTCGGCTAGCAGAAAAGCAGTAGCTCGGGAGTGGTCAGCGATGACTCTTAGCGCTATGTCGCTGACTTCATCGACACCATAGGGATGGCCAGCGCGTTTGGAAACTGCAGTGATTAGCGGAAGGAATAAGTCAGTGTCGTAGTTGCTTCGTACGCCTTGAACAACAGCCGTCAAGCGCTCTAGGCCAGCACCAGTATCGATGTTCGGGGCCGGCAACGGCTCGATTAAGCCCCTCCCATCTGTATTGAACTGCATGAAAACCAAGTTCCAGAGCTCAACGAACCGTTCATCATCGAGATCGATGGTTTTCGGTTCAATATAGGTTCCCCTCAGTGGCCACGCAAAATCACCAACACCATAGTCGAAGTGAATCTCCGAGCATGGACCGCACGGACCAGTCTCCCCCATCGACCAGTAGTTGTCCTTTGCCCCGAGCCGTAAAATACGATGATCTGGCAAACCAACGAGGCTTTTCCAGAGACTAAAGGCTTCGTCATCCTCTTCGTAGACACTCGCCCAGAGTCGCTCTTCAGGAAGGTTATAACCCTCGGTCAGCAACTCCCACGCCATCTTTATGGCATCAGATTTAAAGTAGTCGCCGAAAGAGAAGTTGCCAAGCATTTCGAAAAACGTGTGGTGAGCCCCAGATGGTCCAACGTTCTCAAGGTCGTTGTGTTTACCAGCGACGCGCATACATTTCTGAGATGTCACCGATCGATCGTAGCTGCGTTTGTCGTGGCCGAGGAAGACTTCTTTGAACTGATTCATCCCCGCATTCGTGAACAACAACGTCGGATCGTCACGGGGTATCAGACTGCTCGAACTTACGATGGCATGGCCACGTTCCTCGAAGTATTCAAGGAAGTGCTTCCGGACTTCTATAGATGACTTGCCAGAGGTTTGCTCCATGAATTCCCTGTCACTCATCTGTGTCATCCCTTAGATTCTTGATTGCGTCCGCTGCCGCGTCAGCCGGTGAAATCTTCAAGCCAGATGGACAACTTTTCCAATACCAGGTACCGCGGAAAGGAACGTCGTATGAGGTGATCAAAGCAGCGCTTTGCAGCCGCGAGATTCTCGGGCTCTCCTTGTCGCGCAACCCACCGATCAAAGGCATCGTCAAGGACTCCTCGCTCACCTCCGAGTTGTTCAAATACCGTATCGGCGACCACTTTGCTCATTGTCTCGGTCAATCCTTGGCGCTGCAAGTCTCGCAGCGCATCTGACCGCCCAGCAGGCCGTCTTTGCAAGCGGGATTCTAACCGGCTACGACCAAACCGTTGGTCATCGAGATAACCCCACTCGATGCACTTATCAATAGCTAAGTCGATATCATCCGACAAGTGATGCTTCGCGCGAAGTTTGGCCCGAATTCCTGCACGGCTATAATCCCTGCGGGTCAGCATCGCCAGCGCGTCCGCCGTCACAGAATTCTGAGACCTAACCACTTAACCAGTAATCCCTGCACCGGATAGTTGGGCGGGTATCACACAACTTGCCGAGCCCTAAGGCTACGTCTACATAGCCCGGTCTAACATTCCAGTCGTCCGAAATATTGGCACTGTCGCCCACTGCAGCGAGCCGATCCTTTGCTGTGCTGCCAAGGAACCCCTTACGAGACAGGCTACGCCTCCATAAGCATGGGCAAACTAGCTACTTGCGCCCACAGGAACGATAGGAGGCATGTCAACGATGCGATCCTCCACGTAAACAGGCGTCAACCAACCATGCCGATCCTCAGTTCGTCCCTCAACGTACTTAAAAAACGCTTCCTGTATTTGTGCTGTAATTGGGCCTCGTTGACCCGTGCCCACTGCAATCTTGTCAACCGAACTAACCGGAGTTACCTCAACGGCTGTGCCAGTAAAAAAAACTTCGTCGGCCGTGTAGAGATTCTCGCGTGGAATGTCAGCCTCCGCGACCATGTAGCCGAGTTCTTTTGCTAACACCATGACAACATCACGTGTGATCCCGGGCAGTACCGACGCAGCTATTGGTGGCGTAATAATTTGGTCGTCCTGGACGATGAATACATTCTCGCCGCTACCCTCCGATACGTAACCTCTGGCATCGAGCGCGATGCCCTCGACATAGCCATTCTGTGCAGCTTCCATCTTGATCAGCGCTGCGTTCATGTAGTTAGCAGCAGCCTTGGCAATTCCGGGCAGGGTGTTAGTGGCGACTCGATTCCACGAAGACACCATAACGTCGACGCCCTGCTCAAGGGCCTCGTCCCCAAGGTACTTATCAAACTCAAAGACGGCGACATAAATCTCGATCGGGCAAGACGTCGGATCCACACCCAGCGAATGGTAACCACGGAAAACAATTGGCCGAATGTAGCAAGACTCCAACTGGTTCGCCTGGATGGTTTTAAGGCAAGCATCCTGAAGCCCCTCGGCTCCAATTTCAATCGGCATGCGGTAGATACGTGCCGACCGACACAACCGTTTGACGTGTTCGTCTAAACGAAAGACGGCGGGGCCGTTCTGAGTGTTATAGCAGCGAATCCCCTCAAAGACTGCCGATGCGTAGTGCACGACGTGTGAGCAAACATGTATGTGAGCGTCATCCCAAGGGATTAGCTCTCCGTTGTGCCAGATTTTCGCCGATGCATTGAGCTCTGCCATTTGTACCTCTTCATACTTGCCGATACTAAGAAGGAATATGAATTATACCCCAGGGACAATTGCACCCAGAACTCGCGGCCCAGAAGCCCCGGTAGCCGTTGGAACGTTTCCCGGGCGTCCAGCGAGAGTCTCGGCAGCAAGAACCGCGAATGCCACGGCTTCTTTCGCATCACCCGGTACAGATGCGACGTCACCGGCATCTCGCAACTCAGCCGGCGATACTAGCTCGCTCAACCGCCCACGGAGCGCATGGTTATACGCCCCGCCCCCTGAGATCAAAACTTCGTCAACAGGCTGCCTTACAGCTAGGAAACGCTCGATAGCCGTGGCCACAGTGCACGCTGTGAACTCCGTTAGAGTGGACAGTAAATCAGCGTCGCTAATTGACTCACTGTGACCGAATAATGCCGTAGTCTTATCGTTGAGAAAGTCGGCTGTATCAGCTGATTTCGGAGGCTTCCGTTGAAAAAACGGGTTCGCAAGCAACTCATGGAGGATCTCGTCTTGCGGTTGGCCAGACATCGCTAACTTGCCGTCAACATCGCAGCCAGCTTTGATGCCTCGATACCTTGCAGCAGCATCGAGTAAAACATTCCCAGGGCCAGTGTCGAACGCAAGCACACCACTAAGACCCGAAGATGGTGGCAGCCCAGTAACGTTAGCGATCCCACCAACATTCAATGCTACCCGGCCAATAGTTCGGTGCACATAGAGTCTGTGATCGAGTAACGGCACCAGGGGAGCACCTTGTCCACCCGAGGCTAGGTCACGGGTGCGAAAATCCGCCACAGTTAGAATGCCAGTACGCTCGGCTATGACCGCAGGCTGCCCGATCTGCAAGCTAGTATGAATAGTCTGGCTAGCATGCTGTTTCCGGCCCGGAAGATGGATGATCGTTTGCCCGTGCGAGCCAATTGCAGCAACTTTACAGGTCTCCACCCCCACCGTTTCGATCAACTTCAACGCCGCACAGGCAAATTCCTCCCCAACCATCACGTCCAGCACTGCCAGGTCAGCGGGGAGAGCTTTCTTTGGCGCCGCTCTCAACGCTTCGGCCAGCGATCGCTTGTATGCATACGTTTCGAAGGCAATAAGTTTGATCGCTGACGGAACAGCCGAATGGTCCAGCTGGACCAAGGCTGCGTCAATCCCGTCCATCGAAGTTCCCGAGGACAATCCAATCACTAGAATTGGCTCGATTGCGTGACTCATACCCCGATGGTAGCTTGGCGCGCCGGAAGCTTCCCTGCTCGGAGCTTTATATGGAATTCTCTGCCGCTTGGTTTCAAGAAGTCCTTCTCCCTTATGGAATGTGGGGAATTCTGCTGTTATCGGCTATAGATTCATCCTTTGTTCCAATGCCGGCCTTTATCGACTTAGCGGTGATGGGCGCCGCTGCGCTATCACCTCAGAACGCTGCTAGCTACGGAGCAGCAGCAGTGATCGGTTCAACGGCCGGGGTGATAATCGTATATGGGTTAGCACGAAGCGGCCGCCGTGCCACCAAGAGTCAAGGAAAACGCATTGCTTGGGCAGAGAACTTTTTAAAGAAACACGGTGCACTGGCACTTCTTGGGTCAGCGCTCATGCCAGCCCCGTTCCCCTTCAAAATGGTTGTACTGGCCGCAGGATATCTTCGGCAACCACTACCTAGCGTTATCGTAGGTGTCGGTACGGGTCGTGTTATTCGTTTCGGCCTCGAAGCTTTTTTGGCGGCACGCTACGGGGAACAGATCATCAGAACAGTACAGGCTAATGCTACATTGGCAGGCTTAACCATGGCGTTGTTAATCATCATCGGTGGCTTTGCCTTTTATTTCTGGCAAGCTTCTCTAGAGGGTTAGCGAAATATTTATCCCCCCGGCTCAATCCCCATCTATTTCATCGCTCCCCCACTTCGCCTTCCACTTTGAGACCAAATTCAGCGCCTCGAGCGGGGTCAATTCATCAACAAGCCGTTCCCGCAGTTCAGCAACGAGTGGGTGCTCCGTGACAGGGTATAGATCCATCTGGCCTTCCAACTGCCCTCCTTTGCCCCGGGGCCAGGTTGGTCCAGACGGAGTCAGCGCATCAGTCGCCTCGAGGGTGCAAAGAATTTCACCAGCACGTTCGACTACCTCTCGAGGCAAACCGGCAAGGCGACCAACATGAATGCCGTAAGAACGGTCCGCTGCGCCTGGTTCGACACGGTGCAAAAACACGACACCGTCACCGTGCTCTTGCGCCGCAACGTTAAGATTGCGAAGGCTTGGCAAGACGCCCTCTAGGCTAGTTAGTTCATGGTAGTGAGTAGCGAACAACGCCCGCGGTGCGATTTCTTCTTGATGTTCAAGATATTCGACCACAGCCCATGCGAGCGCTAAACCATCGTAAGTACTGGTGCCACGCCCAACCTCATCGAGGATAACAAGGCTCGCGGGCGTCGCATTGTGGAGAATGTTGGCGGTTTCTTGCATTTCAACCAGGAAAGTAGACGCTCCGCGTGCAAGATTGTCACTTGCTCCTACCCTTGTGAAAATACGGTCGAAGACTCCAACGCGTGCTGACTCCGCTGGGACAAAACTGCCCATCTGGGCCATTATCGCAATCAGCGCTACCTGCCGAAGGTAGGTGGATTTACCACCCATATTAGGACCAGTAAGTAGCTGAATACGGTGGACATCATCATCCATGTAGGAATTGTTGGGGACAAAGCGTCCGTCATTTTGAAGCATCTCAACCACTGGGTGCCTACCCTGATGGATTTCCAGCACTCGCCCGTCGTCTACGACTGGCTCCACATAACCATTCAAGGCCGCAACCTCAGCCAAACAGGACAAAACATCAACTGTGGCCACAAATGCCGCCGTCCTATGCAACCGCGAAGCATCGACACTGACGAGTTCACGGAGCTCCGCGAATAAACGGGTCTCCAGTTCACCAATCCTCTCTTCGGCGCTCAGGACCGTCCGCTCAAATTCTTTCAGCTCAGGGGTGATGAACCTTTCCGCGTTGGTCAACGTCTGCTTGCGGATGAACTCCTCAGGCACCTTCCCCATGTTCGCCTTAGATACTTCAATGTAGTAGCCGAACACCTTGTTGAAGCCAACCTTGAGCGAACTAATGCCGGTGCGATCGCGTTCTTGAGCCTGCAGAGTTGCGATGAAATCCTTGCCTTCACCACTAGCATTGCGCAACGCATCGAGACCCTCATCAAACCCGTCCCGAATAACGCCACCATCCGAAACGACAGCCGCAGGTTCATCTACGAGTCGCTCCTTAATCAACGCGGCAATGTCACCGCAGGGATCGAACTCAGCAATCAGCTCATCGACGATCGGCGTATCGTCCAGTTCCTCAAGTTGGGCAAGTACTTTCGGCAACGACTCAAGCGAGTCGCGCAACGCGCCGAGGTCCCGGGGGGTCGCACTTCCCATGGTAGTCCGCGTTGTCAACCGTTCAAGGTCACGCACGCTACCCAGCGAGGTGCGAATTCCAGCCCTAGCCGACGCCGCAGCGTGCATTGCCGCAACAGTGCGGAGGCGATGGTTAATCGCTACAGGATCCCGCAAGGGGCGTAGGAGCCATTTTCGTAAGTAACGACCTCCCATAGCTGTGAGAGTCGCGTCAAGAACGTCAAGTAGCGACCCCTTGGCAGTCCGATCCTGCCATGACTCAAAAATCTCTAAAGTTCGACGTGTGGTGGAGTCGAGCTGCAAGTATTCCCGCTCTCGATAACGACGTAACGAGCGGATGTGATGCAGCGGTGCCTTCTGGGTATTCGCTACGTATGCCAGCAACGCACCGGCAGCACCCACGGCCTGATCACAGCCATCGAAGTCATAGCCAACTAACGATGAAACTTCAAAATGCTCACACAATCGCCCTCGGGCTCGAGAAGGCTCAAATGTCCATACCGGCAACGCACTCCAGGTGGGCGCCCCTGTACCTGCGCTCACGCCTTCTTCCACACAAAGCCAATTCTCAAGTTCGGCACCATCAGGAACACAAATCTCGCGCGGAGCAAGGCGCGAGACCTCCTCACGTGCCAGTCGTTGACGACCTTTCCCGTTGAACTGCGCGGCGATGAATTCGCCGGTTGAGAGTTCCAAAGCAGCAGTCCCAACAGAGTCGCTTTCTTCAAACACAGAAACAAGATAGTTGTCCTTGCAACTGGAAAGGAGATTGTCCTCGACCAAAGTACCCGGGGTCATAACCCGGACTACCTCGCGGTCCATCGCCCCTTTTTCCCCCGGTTTACCAACCTGCTCGGCAATCGCCACCTTGAATCCGGCTCCCAGCAGCCGTGCGATGTAGCTATCTGCAGCACGAGCCGGCACACCACACATTGGGGCCTCCGAAGGTTTTCCCCGATTGCGTGCCGTCAAGGTGATATCCAGGAAAGAGCTAGCGACCTCGGCATCCTCGAAAAACATCTCGTAGAAATCACCCAGCCGAAAGAAAACGATAGCATCAGCATGGTCGGATTTGATGCGGTGAAACTGCTGCATCATAGGGGTCTTCGAGCTCACAGCGCACATGCGAGCCAGGTTAGCACGGTATTATCAACGCTCTATGAGCTCTCGCCCACGCATTCTCGCAGTCGATTGCGCAACCATTCCGGCAAGTGTCGCGGTGCTAAGCGGCACCCTTGAAGTCCACAAGTTAGTCCAGAGCGACGACCTTCGCTCCGACGCTTGGCTAGGATCGGCGATCGGTAGATGCCTTGCTGAATCAAAGATTGAAATAGACGCGCTTGACGGCTTAGCCACCTCGGTGGGACCCGGAACATTTACCGGGATCAGGGTCGGGATTGCCACCTGTCTTGGTCTGGCAGCCCCTCTAGGGCTGCCAGTTGTTGGAGTCCGTACTCTCGATGCCATAGCAACGATCGCCCATTCTAAATCCGACGTTATCGCGACTTGCATTGACGCCCGCCGCTGCCAAATCTACGGCGCCCTGTATGGCCCTGAGCAACCTGAATTCTCACTTCCTCTAGATCCTATCTGGGGCCCAAACGTTTGCGATCCCGAAGAGTTCGCACTACTCATCTCCACAAAGGAGCCCCAGGCACTACTCTGTGGCAGTGGAGCTCCCCTGGTTGCCTCGCACGGCAAATTCCGTGTGTCCGACGATAGCTTTCCTCTGGCGGCGGCGATTGGCTCGCTTGCCGCACGCACCTGGGAACACTGGCGGAACCAGTCTCAATTGCCATCTCCTCACCCTGTTTACCTGAGGCCTGCCGATGCGCGACCACCTCGAAATCCTCTACGCGACCAGCACTCTTAGCACCGGATTGAGGATCTAATTTGAGCCGTTTTAGTAACGATGCTAGGATCCGATCCGGATTCAGAATTTCACAATCCTCGCAACGATCGGAGACTTCTCATATGGAGCTGGCTGACCCGGAAATCCAAAACATTTTGGTCGACGAGAGCGACGAATTTCTTGGCCTTATCAGGCAACACGCCGGTTTCGAGTCTCGCCTGGAAGAACTGGCACAAAAGCCCGCTACTACCGAAGAAGAGTGGATTGAGGAAATCCAGCTTAAGAAACACAAGCTGGCTCTTAAAGATCAGATGGCCGCTTTAATCCGAAATTATCGCCGCGAAAATTTCGCCGTCACCCACTGACCTCGAAGCAGGTCCCAACAAGGTAAGGTCGCTGGTCTATGTTCCCCCGGTCAGAGGCTCTACCTTACGTTCTCCCGGTTGCCTTGGGAGCCGCTGCCACAGCCGCAGCGGGATACGAACTGGCAGCACTCTTTCTCGCCCTGCTTGCAGCCTCATTGGGAGCATTCTTTCGCGACCCGCAACGCGAATCAGATACTCCGCTGAATTGCATACTGTCACCAGCGGACGGCAGAGTGGTAGAGGTTTCCTCCAGTGAAAATGGCGTCGAAATTGCTATTTTCTTGTCGATTTTCAATGTTCATGTCATCCGGTCGCCCCTCGCTGGCCAACTCATAGAATGGAAACGTGTTGCGGGAGGCTACGCTATGGCCTTTCGTGAGCATGCTTCTAGTAACGCCCACCATCGAGTTGTAATCGAGTCCCCACTTGGCAAGGTCGAACTATCGCTAATTGCTGGCGCTTTAGCCCGTCGGGTTGTGCCCTTTGTCATCCCACCGAAACATCTTGAACGCGGTGAACGGGTCGCGCTAATTAAATTTGGCTCTCGCACCAAGCTAAGGCTACCGGTTGGATACTCTGCCGTGGTATCCGTAGGGGGCTCGGTCCGAGCTGGCAAGACGGTCGTTGCCAAAACACTAGATATAAAACAGCCATGACTCAGAAGCCCAAAGCAACACAAAAACTCAAACGTGGGGTTCCTCTCCTGCCTTCCTTGTTCACGGTGGGCAACCTTTTTTGTGGGCACTACAGCGTAATCGCAACACTCCAGGGTGAATACGCACAAGCGGCGATAGCCATCGGCATTGGGATGGTGGCTGACATTCTAGACGGACGGCTTGCTCGGATGACCGACAGCGAGAGCGCATTCGGCGGAGCCTTTGACTCGCTTGCCGACGTCCTTACATTCGGCATAGCCCCAGCCACACTGATGTTCTCATGGGCGCTATCAGGCCTAGAGCGGATCGGCTGGATGGTTTCCTTTTTCTTCCTGGCATGCAGCGCTGCGCGCCTAGCTCGTTTCATGGTTCACACTGGGAACCATGATCGGCGCTACTTCGTGGGCCTACCGGCACCATCCGCCGCCGCCATGCTTGCTGCAATGGCCTTCTATTCACCGACCAGGGTCACTGCTCCAGCACTATCATACGGAGTTGTGGTGATGGTGGTAATGCTTGCGATTCTCATGATCTCGAAGGTTCGTTATCGTTCGTTCAAGAATATCGACCTGCGAGCGCGCCATCCGTACCCACGGGTCGCTGTTCTCGCAATCGGATTCGCCTTGGTTGCTAACGCACCGCAAACTGTGCTCTTACTAATGGCAGCCATCTATCTTGCCTCTGGCCCCACTGAAAAACTCTGGCAACAGCTGCGTCGCCGCCAACAAAGCCTGAGCAAAATTGGGACGATTGATTCCCATGATGACTTGGAACACGCGACGATTGATCGTAGTGACAAAACTTCGTGACCTTCCCTGTTGCCGTGACCTCTGAATCGTCGCAGGTTAAAAACCTGCGCTTGGCTCTGGTAGGAGCGTCTTCTCTCCTGGGGGTTGAGGTCAAAGACCAGCTAGCTGCTTCCGGTGTTCCCCGTGACGCCGTTACTTTGTTTGACCTAAAAGAGGTGGCTGGCGTCCTCACCGAATATGGTGATGAAGCTCGTGTGTTTGCCGAAACGGTGTCGGAAAATCTCCTCACGCACAGCCTCATTTGCTTCTGCAATGACGCAAAAACGGCCACGGAATCTTTAGACGCAATTCTCGGTTCCGGCAAGGTTGGAATCGATTGCACTCAGGCTTGGTCTGACGACCCCAGGGCCTTCGCCTGGATACCGGGTGTGAGCACTCCGCCGGCTAGAAACGACCAGCGCGCCATCGTGATTCCCTCGGCCGCTTGCCTGATGCTCGGGACTACCCTTGCAGCACTAGGCAAGCTTGGCGAGCAAGTCTCCGCAACTATCTTTCTGCCTGCTTCAGATCTAGGGGAAGCTGGACTTCAGGAACTCTCACAACAATCAACCGCGGTGCTAAACCTTGAGAAAATTGATACCGCGATCTTCGGGCGCCAGTTGGCCTTCGACCTCTGGCCAACTGCCGGCTTGCGGGATGAAACTCAAAAGGTGCTGGTCAACGAACTCGGAAAACTCGGCTTCGTGGCCCCTCCAATACAGATAGTGCGGGCCCCGGTGTTCCATGGTTTGGCAATGTCACTATACGTTCCCGATGTCGATACCAGTGAAGTCTCAACAGCACTATTTGATGCAAATGTTGTTGTTGGAAATGAAGATGGCGTGCAGATCGACAGTCCGTTACTGGTGACCGGAACCCCTGGCCTCCATGCCATCTCTGTCCGCCCTGACCACCACGGTGCTTGGGTCTGGTTAACGATTGACAACTTTCACGCGCGTGCGGCTGCCGCCGTGGAAGCAATGTGGGCCATGTCAACACCCGAATTCAGCGACGGGCTGCAATAGCCCGTCTCGCGACTTCCTCCACGTAACTATCGCCGCTGTCCAGGAGTTCGAATAACGCCACGGTGGCAGACTCTTGCTCAAATGTAGAAAGAGCGTCGGCGGCATTCCGTCGTAGTTGAACGCCGTTGGCAGTGTTGGCAGCAATCGCTGCCAACGGCGCGATTGACCGGGGGTCGGAACTAGTGGCAAGTGACTGCACGATCACGTGCCGAACCGCTTCTTCGATATCAGAATTGCCGACCTGCGCCAATAATGTATCAATGCCGATTGGGTCTCCTAGGGCTCCGAGGCCCTGAGCTGAAAGCATTTGCTGCATAGGGTCACCCGACGTTAGACGTTCCGTAAAAGCTATCCGCGCAGCTACTGGGTCCATCTCGGCAATACCACGTGCTGCCGTTTCCTGGACTCTCCGGAACGGGTCGTCGAGTGCTAACACGATCAGCGGTAGATCCTCTGGATTGCCTATTCGAGCAAGTGCATCTACGGACCACTCACGCACTGTCGCATCCTGGTGTTCCAGGCCCCGCCGCCATGCCGCAGCAGCCGCGGGGCTCAGTATGTCACTTTCATCTTTGTTATAACGTGCCGTCGCCGTTCCATAACGCTGCGATGCAAGATCATCAATGACACTCTTGACAAGGACACCAGTTTGTTGGCCTTCTGAACACCCAGGCAATGACAATGCCAACAAAACCACCACGAGCCTCATTAGCCACGTCCCCGCCCCAGCAAATCCCCCTCGAGAAGCGCTGCCTCGATCCGCGCAATGTCTGGAGCTAAGACACGATCCCCCGTTAATGGTTCGACCATTTCACGGACTCGACCCCTGAAGCCACGCAGGTTAGGTGCCGGCAATATGGGCGAATGAAACTCCAACGCTTCGCAAGCACATAGCACTTCAATGGCGATAACACGTCGACAATTGGCTACAGCCTGCCAAGCCTTCCACGCGCCCCATGCTCCCATTGAGACATGGTCTTCCTGATCGGCAGAAGTGGGAATACTGTCACAGGAGCTTGGCACCGCCAGACTCCGAGTTTCACTCACCAACGCCGCTGCTGCTGTTTGAGTAATTAACAACCCAGACTGCAGGCCACCATCTTTCGCGAGAAACCCCGGCAAGCCTGACAGCTTTGGGTTAACCAGTCGATTCACACGGCGCTCACACATCGATGCCAGGTCCGCAGAAGCAATTGCAAGCATGTCAACGGCGTAGGCAACCGGTTGGCCATGAAAGTTGCCCCCTGAAATGATTCGACCATCTTCAAGCACAATGGGATTATCGGTAACTGAATTGATTTCCACCTCAATGATCTGACGCGCCATTCGGCATACATCACGGGCAGCCCCATGCACCTGAGGAATACAACGCAATGAGTAGGCATCCTGTACTCGCTCTTCACCATATCGATCGGCAAGTTCGCTGCCCGTTAGTAGCTCCACCATGTGAAGTGCAACTTCGACTTGCCCCGGATGTGGTCGCAACTTGGCAACAGCAGGCTCAAAGGCATCCAACCGACCGCCAAGTGCTTCAACAGACAACGCGCCGACCATATCGGCAGCGACACAGAGATCCTCAAATTCACGACACGCCAGCACTCCAATTGCTGTCATCATTTGGGTGCCATTGAGCAACGCAAGCCCCTCCTTGGCCTCGAGAACAAGAGGGGCTAGCCCCGCCGCTCGGAGTGCTTCGGCCCCGTCGACACGGATACCATCCACCCAGGCTTCTCCCTCCCCTATTAACACCAAGGCAATGTGCGCGAGAGGCGCAAGGTCCCCACTCGCTCCCGCACTCCCTTGACGTGGGACTACCGGGCAAACATCCCTGTTCAACAACGTAATGAGTTGGTCGGCAACTACCCCTCGCGCGCCCGAATAACCAGAAGCCAAAACGTTGGCACGAAGCAACATAATGGCCCGAACTGACTCGAGTGGAAGTGGCGAGCCAACACCCGCCGCGTGGCTACGCACCAAATTTAGCTGTAGCTGGTCAATCTGTTTACTTTCAACTCGAACCTGGCCAAAGTGGCCGAATCCTGTATTAACTCCATAGACGGTTGCACCAGACTCGACAAGCTCAGTTACCCGGCCTCGACTAATTTCCATCGCCGCACGCGCCTTTTCGCCCAGTTCACAGCGACTAATGCGGCGATGCGCCACCCGTTCCACGTCTTCCAGGGTCAATGAGCTGCCATCGATGCGCAGCACATCATCATGGTCCAAACCATTATTAGTCATCGAGAACGACAGTAGCATGGCCCCCACAACCTCTGTATCGAGCACTGCTTGTCGCAGCTTCAGCACTGCTGGTACGATCACCTGATCTTCTATTGATCGCTCAACGCATCCCGCACATATAGCCTCGACATAGGCGGAGCTTGTCTACATGTCTAATCTAATCCTTCTAGGCACCCAATGGGGGGATGAAGGCAAAGGCAAGATCGTCGACTGGCTTACCCAGCACTTCGACATCGTGGCCCGCTATCAGGGTGGCAACAACGCTGGCCATACGGTCATCATCGATGGCAAGAAGCATGTCCTCCACCTGATTCCGTCTGGAATCCTTCGCCCTGGACGAAAATGCATCATCGGCAACGGAGTGGTCATTGACCCACAGGCGTTGTTTACAGAGATCGATGAACTCGCCGAGGCTGGTATCGAGGTTGATGGGCGACTAATTGTTTCAGAACGAGCCCACATCATCTTGCCTTACCATCGCGGGAAAGAACTCGGCTCAGAAATGAGGCGAGGCGATGAGAATATCGGAACAACCAGTCGTGGGATCGGGCCATGTTACGAGGACAAGATGGCGCGCTCCGGGATCCGAGTCGTCGATTGCATTTCTCCCGACGTGCTCGCTCAGAAGGTGCGGGCCAACCTTAGTGTGGTAAACGAACTGCTCGCCTGTCTGTACGATTACCCTTCCTTTGACGCTGATGAAATCATCGAGACCTATTTGTCTTACGGAGAGCGACTGAAGCCCTACGCTGGAGACACATCGCTGTACTTGAATCAGGCAATAGCATCCGGCAAGACAATTCTCATCGAGGGCGCCCAAGGAACTCACCTCGACGTCGACCACGGCACCTATCCCTTTGTAACATCTTCGAATGCAACGGCGGGCGGCGTCTGCTCAGGTCTCGGGATCGGACCTACTCAGATCGATGCCGTTTTGGGCGTTGCTAAGGCCTACACCACTCGGGTCGGCTCGGGCCCCTTCCCAAGTGAATTGAATAATGACCTGGGGGAACAACTTCGTTCTGAAGGAAATGAATTCGGCGCCACTACTGGTCGGCCGCGCCGCTGTGGTTCGATGGACGCTGTTGTCCTACGCTACTCGACTCGCGTCAATGCGTGTGACTCTCTCGTACTAACCAAGCTTGATGTCCTCGACAGGCTGGAGAGCATCCCGATCTGCACGGCTTACCAGATTGGCAACGAACGTCGTGACGAGATGCCAGCAGAAACGTGGTTGCTGGATCAAATAACTCCTGTTGTCGAAGAAATGCCTGGTTGGCAAACACCAACCTCCGATATTAAAGACTGGGCTGACTTGCCGCAGGCCTGCCGCAACTACGTCAACCGGGTATCAGAGCTCGTCAGTTGCGAGGTTGGTGTTCTCTCTGTTGGCGCAGAGCGCCGAGCGATCATCACTGTACCCGGCACCCGTTTCGGAGATTGGCTGGCCAGTACCCGGGACTAAAGACACTGGCATACATTCAAGATCTCGACTCCATCCCGTCCTGACGAACTCTGTACCGGGTGCCATTGCCAAGTTGGTTCGGCAAAGCCCTTTCAAAGAGAAATAGCTTGAAATAGAAGGCGACCCTGACGGGATTCGAACCCGTGTTACCGGCTTGAAAGGCCGGCGTCCTAGACCAGGCTGGACGACAGGGTCACCAGAGACGGGAGGTACTGCAGAGCTCCGGGAATGGGCCGTGACGGGCTCGAACCGTCGACACCCGGCTTAAAAGGCCGGTGCTCTGCCAACTGAGCTAACGGCCCGCTAGAGCGTATCGCGGGGCGTTTGCTGGGGCAATGTGAACGACACGAGGTATTGAACTTTTGCTAGTAGCTCACCCTATGCCAGGACTCGCCAGTAACTACAATGCTGAGGGTATTCTGACTTGTCATCGCTCAGGCCTGTCTGGCGGTTTGGGCGGCTCGGGGAGCCCGTGGTCTCCTGGTGCTACTGGGCTCACAATCTCAGCAGTCGGTTGGTCAGACGCCTTGCCCCAATCACGCAACCGCCTGCCCAGCTCCTTCAGCCTGTCATCAACAAGTCTATTGATCGAGCCTTCCTCCCAGTCACCATTTTCCAAAGGGGGCCCAGCTGCAATGCCAGTGAGCACCTCAATACCTTCGTCTACATGACTCACTGCCCAGACATGAAAGTCGCCGTTAGCCACCGCCTCAACTACGTCGAGACGCAGCAAAAGATGTTGAATGTTAGAGGCTGGGATCATCACCCCCTGTTCCCCTGTCAGACCGCGTTGTTTACAGACATCAAAAAAACCTTCAACTTTGTGATTTACCCCCCCGATCGCTTGAATTTCACCTTTCTGATTGACCGATCCTGTGACGGCTATCCCTTGCTTGATTGGCACCCTAGAAAGTGCCGACAGCAAGCAATACAGTTCGGCCGACGAAGCCGAGTCCCCGGCGATCTCACCATACGACTGCTCAAATGTTAGAGCTGCTGACAGCGACATCGGCCTTTCTTGGGCGAAACGCTCACCGAGAAACCCGGAGAGAATCAAAACGCCCTTGTCGTGGGTGCTATGAGACAATCCAGATCGGCGCTCGATATTTACAACTCCAGCGCGACCGAGGTGGACGTTCGCAGTAATCCTAGACGGTCGACCAAAGGCCGAATGCCCCAGCATGTGCACAGCCAAACCGTTAACCTGACCAATCGCCTCTCCTTCAGTGTCGATCAGCAACACGTCACGGTGAATGAGTTCTTGGACCTGGTCCTTCACTAAGCCGGTGCGGAATCCTTGTTCTTCTACAGCCCGTTCCACGTGCCGTGCCGACACAAATTCTGCATCGTCTTGCTCAGCCCAATATGCCGACTCCCGCATTAGGTCAGTGAGTTCCGAGAAACGTAGGGACAATTTTTCTTGGTCTTCAACCATGCGAGATGCCTGCTCAGTGATCGCCGCAAAAGCCGTGCGATCCATGTGCCTCAGACCTTCTTCGTCGACAAACCGGGAAATAAAACCGGCGAGCTGCATGATGGTGTGTTCTTCACGATCCGTCTGATGGTCAAAGTCGGCCTTGACCTTGAAGATTTTGGCAAAGTCTTCGTCATATGCGTACAGAAGCTGGTACCACATCGGACTGCCGAGCAAAATCACCTTAGTCTCAAGTGCAATAGGCTCCGGATTCAGTGTCTGGGTAGCCAACACTCCATAGCGCTCCGAAAGATCTTCAATACGTATCTCGCGGTCACGAATTGCACGTTTCAAAGCTTCATAGACGAAAGGATTGCGGAGCATGTCCTCGACGTTCAGCACCAGGTAGCCGCCGTTTGCTTTGGCCAGCGAACCAACACGTATCATCGTGAAGTCGGTCAGCAAGGCACCGAACTGTGCACGGCGCTCGATTCGGCCAACGAGGTTAGTAAAAGTCGGGTTGCTCTCGAACACCACTGGGGCGCCTTCGGTGTGCGAGTTGTCTACGACGACGTTAATTTTATAGCGAGAGAAGTCCGGCTCTTGCCGTGGAAGGCGAAGGCCCGGAATCGGCGTAGGCTGTTCTTCCGTCTCCCGGAAATGCTCGATGTTATCAACTATGTCTTTCTGTACCGCCTGCAGATAGGTCCCAACGCTAGGATACTCAGCATAGGTTCTCTTTAGATCAACCATTAGAGTGCCGAGGACATTCATGGCCACCTGTTGGTTGAGATCCCGCAATTGCTCCTTAAGCGCTTGGTCCACGGCCTTAACTTCTGCTAAGACCTCACGCACTTCCTTTTCAAGCTGCTCCATTTGGTCGTCAAGCTCGTTGCGAGGCCCCTCCTCCATAGCCTCGTACTCCTCTTGGGTTAGAGGCTTGCGATCTCGAATCGGGACCGTCCGGAAGCCCATCGGGGTATTCTTGAGCTCAAAACCACGTTCTCGAGCTAGGCCCTCAAGCTGATCAAGTAGCCCTTGCTTTTGTTCTTGATGGCTTTCAGCCGTACTTCGTCGCTGTTCCTCATAGTCCTTGCCTTCGAAGGCTTTTGGAACCTGTTCGTGGAGATCCTCGACAAGCTCGGCAGTTTCATCTCTCAGCCTGTGGGCCATCCCCGCAGGCAGAAACAATGCCCGCGGGGAATCTGGGTCCTCGAAGTTATGAACGTAGAGAACATCGTCCGGGACTGGCTCATCTTTAGAAAGCCTAGTCAAGAACCGTCGGACAATACTTCCCTTTCCGGTTCCAGAGAGCCCGGCAACAAAAACATTGTAGCCAGGGGACTGTATGTCCAGCCCGAAACGTATGGCGCGAACAGCACGCTCTTGCCCAATGATTTCCTCCAGAGCGCTAACATCGGCTGTCGTCTCGAAGGAAAATTGTTCCGGGTCGCAGCGTTTGCGCAGCTTCTCCGGCACTAATTCGTGGTCGGCTACCGGCATCCGCGGATATTAACTGCTCGACTGCAGAATCAGACCGACAACGACAACGAGAGCAACAATCAAAAGAATGCTCTTAAACACCCAGGCCCCAGACCGCTCTACCATTCGATCATAGCGCGCAGCAAAGCCATCTGATTCGGGTGTCATACTCACCGAAGGCTTATCACTCATCTTCTAGGCTCTCCCTTGCTTGAACCAACTGCAAGAATTCGTTCCGCAGTATCTGATCGTCGACAAACGCTCCACGGTAAGCAAACGTCTGGACTTGGGAGCCGCTGTATTGCACTTTTCGCGCACCCACACAATCATGCGACGCACGCAGTGTGCACGCCGCTCCACGTGCGATCGCTCCCTCCATCAACGCCTCACACACCTGTTCACTCAGTTGCTCCTGGATCTGCAACCGACTCGCCAAGCAATCCACCAACGCGGCCAACCGGGATAGCCCTACCAACTGACCTCCAGGGAGATAGGCAACGTGAGCCACACCATAGAAGGGTAACAGATGGTGCGCACACACGGAGACGAAAGGAATCCCACTTACAACCACCAATTCACTCGATTCATCCGGCCATGCCTCCCCGAGAACTTCGACTGGATCATTGCCATATCCAGACAACAGTTCACTGGCCCATGCCTCGGCAGACTTGCCCGGTGCTTCACCCTCGGCTGCCTCGGACAATCCAGCGGCACGTAAAAACTCAGAGAGCGCCCTCTGCATCTGTACAACGTCCATCTCAAAGTTCGCGGGCGCCGTAGGAATGTCTTTAGGATCGTTCATTGCACTGAGAGGTAACGCAGCCTTCGGAATGTGTCAAATCGTCCTCTAGTACCTTCTTCACTCGAGCCCGCAATTGTCCGCGGATCGATTCGTTATTACCGTCCAAGCTAGTGACCTCGATAGGGGCGCATACCTCGACATCCACTACCCCGGAGTGAATCACTCTTCCACCTTTCGGCATGACATCCTGTGTCCCGCGAATCCTCACCGGAACCACTGGAACCCCGCCCTGCTGGGCCATGAAAAACGGTCCTTTCTTCAGGGGAAGAATTTTCCCATCTCGGCTGCGGGTACCCTCAGGGAAAATGACGAAATCCAGACCTTGTTGCAGCAATTTTGTAGCTTGATCTACTGAGTCAATTGCCGAGGCACGGTCCTCTCGAGAGATCGGAACGAAACCGACAAACCGAATCATCCATCCCAAAACTGGGATTCGAAACAGAGATTCCTTGCCCATCATACTGACATTGCGTCCCAATGCAGTAACTACAACTGGCGGATCGACATTACTGGTGTGATTGGGCATAAAAAGATAATTTCGCCCGTCGTCGAGATGGTCGAGGCCATGCACTCTGATACGCACACCTGCCGCCCACAACCCAAACCGGACGCCCAGGACGGTGAGTGCAAAGACCATCCTGGTCGATCCCACCAGCCAAGCGACTAGTAAGGCTGCCGGCCCGAAAATGAAGAGGTACGCGCTAAGAATGGCAGCGACAAAAAATGTGCGCAGTCGGGCAACCAATCGCGGTTAGTGGATGCGATAGGTAACGGTGAACAAAGCAATCACCGGGACGGGCTGACCATCTTTGTAACCCGGCCTGAACGTCCATTTCGCAACCGCCTCCAACGCCCGTTTGTTGAGTTCGTCGTCCGGCAAGCCACGGATTAGCTTAGGCTCCGTCACGCTGCCATCTATTGTCACCACAGCCTCGATGTAAACATCCCCTTGGATGCCCGCACGCGTGGCAGCTGGAGTGTATTCGGGAAGCACCTCGGTCATTTTGATCGGTGCGATCAGTCCCCCGCTACCCATGGCAACTGCCCCTGCACGAGCGCCCCCTGGGCCTGGAGGGGAGTTTGGGAGCCCAACGTCAAATTCGGCATCTGGAGCCCCGAATTCTACCTCTGACTCCTCGTCGACTATTGGCTCGGGATCGTCAGGCGTAGGGTCCGGAATTGGAATCGGGCTAGTTTTCCTCTTGACCTTTTTTTTCGGCCGTGATGGCGGCGCCGGCGGCTTGTACCGCTTGACGATCGTGGTAGCCATTTGATCACGTAGAGGGATCGGCTCGACGCTTGCAGTTGGAATAACAATGAAGAACAAGAAGAAATGAAACACCAGCGCCCACACGCCCGCGACCTTAAGGTCGCGCTTGTCAACCTCTGTCGCAAGGTACTCCCGCATTAGCTCAGGGGCCAAGGTATCGTACTGTTGCGCCCGAGGAGCATCTGGGTCTGGTAGCGGTTTGGTGGACCGCTTCTGCCTTCGAATACTCGCCTTATTCATCTCAACAGTCCGGACAGACGACTCTCATACATCCACCTATTTTCGAGTATACGCAGCGCTGCCACAACATGTCTATTACCCAACCCCCGCAACAGTTTGCTTCCCACAGCGGAGCTGATACCTTTCTTTTATGGCTCCAGCAACAAAACGGCCCAAAAAAAGATCTGCGAACATCGCCATCGTCCGTCGTGACGACTGTACTGGCTGTGAAGCGTGTATCGTTTTCTGTCCCGTGGACTGTATTGATCTGATGGGAGCACCTGAGAACCCAGCTGAAAAATACGTTCTCATCGATAAGGAAACCTGTATCGGTTGTACGCTTTGCGCTCGCTATTGTCCGTGGGAATCAATCGACATGGTAGGCCGAGAGCCCTTCGAGCAACGGGCCGAATTGGTCTTCATGTAGCACCGGGTTAGCTCCCAAGCTCACACTCATCCCCGGCCCGCTCACCCGCCTTCGCCGCCTCTACCGTCATGCCTTTGCTGTGATAGGCACGTGCAATGCCACAATGTGCCTGCGGTAGAAGATAAGTAGACACACCACGGAGTTCCACGACTAAACCCAGAGTAACAATCGCACGGTCAAAGTCTCCACGCCCCAAGTAAACCTCCCCCAGCCGCAAGTACAAGTCTGGCACCTGTGGCCGCTTCACTGCCGCTGCACGGTATTGTGCAAAAGCTTCGTCCGCTTTGCCCTGTTTGTCATAGAGCATTCCGAGGTTGTACTGCGCTAACCCCGCCTCTGGATTGACTGCAATAGCACGCCGATAGATCTGTTCGGATTCCTCGAAACGTCCCGCTTCTGCCCCTGCTTGTCCTTCCCGGATTAGCATTAAAGAAAGCAGCCCCTGTACATCCTCCTCGGACGGTCGAAGCTCGTAGAGTCGTTCAAGATTCTCAATGATCGGACCGCGATCCCCACCATCGTAAGCCCAGCGTTCCCCCAACGTGAACGTATACTCCTTGAGGACGTCATAGTCATCAGGTTGGTCCCCGAGATACGCCTGATAAAACCCAACTGCTCGAGCAAAATCACCATCTCGGACGGCGCTGCGTGCGGCGTCAAGTGGAAGTGAATCCGAATCGGCACAGCTAGCGCCACTCAATATCAACAAAGAAAGCAAGGGCATTTGAATGGTAGCAAGCCGGAGAATCGAACTCATGGTGGAACGATTCCCGACCGTTGCTGTTCAGCAAGCAACTCGCGCTGTTTGTCTTGGTAGGCTAGCCAGACACCGCGGTGTGCGACAGCCCGTGCAAATGCATGACGCCGAAAAAGGTCTTTAATCTCCGTCAATCCAACCGCTGCGGCGAGAACTTGCCGCGCTTCTTCAGTTTGGCCGCGATCCCAGAGCATGCCAGCCATAACTTCTAACCGACGTCGATAGATCTCTCGAGTACCGTCGTCGAAAGATTCTTCAACAGCGGCGCGGATGGCATCCTGCATCCGGTCACGGCGCTGTTCGTCAGAGATCATCAAAACACTACTTTCTGCCTGGCAAATCTCCTCCGCCGCCGAATCAATAGGTGCACCTTCCAACGCCCATGACTGGAAGTAAGTTTCCCTTAACAGAGTCATTGACGCTTCGATCAGAGCCGAATCGTCGCTGACTTCTGTTGCCGCAAGATGCGTGTAGATCTCAGCTGGGCCCCCTTCAGCAGGCTCTACACCAGCCACTTCCGCCCACGTCCAGAATCCCACCGGTAGATCGTCACCGATGGAAACTGTCTTTTGGGCGGCATCTGCAAGAATGGCACCAGCGCGTTCGACGGAAATCTGGCTAAGCATCACAGTAGGATTTGCCTTTATCTGCTCGACGTGTTCGCGAAAACCCTTCCGTGTCACCTTTGCAACTTCAGCCTCTTTGATCCCGCAGGTATCGTCAATCACCGCCTGGAGCAAACGCGAACCGCCGTTTGGTGCGCGCCATACTACGCACACAAGGCGCGCGCCCCGCCCATCGATACTGGTGACATAGGCACGGGCCTCTTCGAGTTGCTCTGCCCCAACCGCCATCGAAAACGGCACGTCACTGATTTCTCCGGAAGAAACTCCCTTGACGTCGATACCCTGAGACCGAAGTCGGTACAAGGCCTTTTTGATTTGTTTAATACAGTCCTTGTCATCCGAGCTAGCTAAGGATCGCTGCAAGGCTTCGGCCGCTTTGTAGCTCCCTTGAGCCCCGATCCAATCTAAAAGCCTCGCATCCAGATCAGAATCAATACCTATGGCGATTTCGACTGCAGGCAGTTCATCGTCACCTGCCACCGCAAGCCATGCGTCAAGGGCTGGGCCGCGCCAAGCCATAGGCCATTCCATCAACATAGCTAGCGTTCCACTGTCAGGACCCGTATCCAGTGCGTCAATAATGGCTAGTTTTTCAACAGCATCAGGATCCGGTTCAGCGTCACAGCGGCGCATCGCGGCCACTGCTTCTCTCTTTGCTTCCAGTCCCGAAGCGTGTGTAAATGCCACCTCGGAAACCACGTCGAGAATCGCCGAGCGCTTCATGAGCGACACCAGGTGAATGACTGCAGCGACGTCAGACGGATTTGCTTCGCGCAGTGCAACGCATAACGCATCATCGACCTCAGCCTCATTCTCGAAAAGAATATCGAGCTCTTCAATTGGACGTGGGCCGTCTATCCCGAACGAACGGATTTTCGACACCGCTCTCCAGATTACTTTTAAGACATCTGAGTTGGCCTTCATTTTCATTTCATGTCTAGATTATTAGGTCCTGCGATCGGGACCAAGCACCTATTTAGTGAGAAACGGAATCGCTCTAATCAAACGTCCAACACGGTTTTACAGAAACTGACAGCTTGACGCGTTCGACCCACGTTGCTATAAACCCGACGTGGGCAATTCTCAAGGAAACGATTTTCAACTGTCAGGAGGGCACCCCGGCCAATGAACAAGGCTGACTTGATTGACAAGATGGCGAGTGACGCCGGTGTTACTAAAACTGCGGCTGCCACGGCGCTAGACTCCCTGCTCGGCTCTATTGCGTCGACGCTGAGTGGAGGAGGCAAGGTCACACTCGTAGGCTTCGGTACTTTCTCGGTTTCTCATCGCAGTTCCCGAATGGGCCGCAATCCCCAGACCGGCGCGTCGATCTGGATCGATGCAAAGGATGTCCCGAAGTTCACGGCAGGAAAGGCTTTAAAGGATACGGTCAACGGTTAACTAGCCTGCAACTTTGTTGAAGGTTGAACGGTGCGGCTTCGGCCGCGCCGTTTTTTTTGTCAGGACGGACAGCGTCGGCCACTAACCATAACGGTGTGCGATGATCCGAAGCCCGGCCAACGTCAATAACGGGTCAACGTATTGTATGCATGGGCACTCTGGCGAAATACTTTGCGCCCAACCACCCGTTGCGACTACGACCGGGTCGGCTCCTAGTTCTTTCACTAACCGCCGGACGATGCCGTTGACCAAGTCAACATAGCCAAAAAAAATGCCGGCCTGCATGCTACCGACGGTGTTGCGGCCAATGACTCTTTCAGGACGGGCTATGTCCACGCGTGGCAACCGTGCCGCACGGCGCGTTAAAGCCTCTGCAGAAATTCCAATACCGGGTGAAATCGTGCCACCGAGGTAGGCGCCCTCAGAATCGATAACATCAAAGGTAGTCGCCGTTCCAAAATCCACAACGATGGCCGGCTTACCGTACAACTCACGCGCCCCCACCGCATTAACGATACGGTCCGAGCCGACGTCCCCAATCGGTTCGTACAAAATCGGCATGTCGTGCACTAGCTTCGGGGTCACAAATAGTGGAGACACATTAAAATACTCGCTGCCGAGCTTTTCCAAAACACTGTCTAATGGCGGCACAACAGAGGAAACCACCATCCGCTCGACATCGCGCGCCTCCAGACCATCAAGGCTGAAGAGAGTCCGAGCTAAAATGCCAAACTCGTCGACCGTGCGCGCCCTGTCCGTCGACAACCGCCAATGGAACCGGAGCTCCTCACCCTGGTAGACGCCCATGAGAATTTGTGTGTTGCCCACATCAATTGCAAAAAGCATGGCGGTCAGAACTCACCGAAATCTGTCAGCTTTTGGAATGCCCGGTACCGCATCGCAATCTCTCTCTCGTTAAGATCCACTAGGCCGTCAATGCTGAACTTTTCGACGCAGAATGAAGCCATGACACTTCCGACAACAAGTGCCCTCCGGATCTCCTCCGGGCCATGCTTGCCATATTTAGCAAGATACCCAAAGAACCCCCCCGCAAATGTGTCACCAGCACCAGTTGGATCTGCCACAAACTTAAGTGGGTAGCCCGGAGCGTGAAACATCTCGCCGTTGAAAAATGCCAACACGCCATGTTCGCCCCGTTTGATGACCAGTACTTTGGGGCCCATCTGATGAATTGTCGTCGCCGCTTCCACTAGGTTGTAGGTACCTGCAAGCTGACGCGCTTCGTCATCATTTATTACCAGCACATCGATGTCATCCAGCAGTGAATGCAGCTGATCTGATTTGCCTTCAATCCAGAAATTCATCGTATCGCAAGCCACGAGTTCCCTGTTGTCAACCTGTTTGAGTACCGACATCTGCAACTCAGGGTCGATATTTGCAAGAAAAACAAACGGTGACTGGCGAAGTTCTGGAGATAATTTTGGGCGGAACCCTTCGAAAACATTCAGTTCAGTGAACAACGTTGTACGCTCGTTAAGATTCCACGAATATTCGCCACCCCACCGGAAACTAGGGCCATCCACACGTTCGATTCCGCCGGTATCGACACCGTGACGTCGGAGCAATTCGAGATGCTCCTCACCGAAATCATCTCCGATAACAGCAACCACCCGAACCGGGGAAAAATAAGACGCCGCGAGTGAAAAATATGTCGCCGCGCCCCCGAGGGCATCTTTCACTTCACCGTAGGGCGTCTTGACCGAATCGAAAGCCATGGACCCAACAACAACAATGCTCATTACTCTTCTCCGCTGCAACTGAGGATCGGGTCGAGCAACAAAGCCAATCGATCACGGGCCGCCGCCGGTATGTGGTCAGGACTGGTAAGTACTGCATTGCGAAGCGCTGTTCGGCAACCGCAGTCCCGGCCTTCGGGAAATGTAGCAACCGCCCTACTAACGATGTTTTGCGCAACGCTAACATTCTGCATGAGGTTGGCGATAATCATCTCGGTTGTCACCGACTTGTGAGCTGGGTGCCAACAATCATAGTCAGTCACCAACGCCAAGGTCGCGTAGCAAATACCAGCTTCCCGGGCAAGCTTGGCCTCTGTGAGGTTCGTCATGCCGATGATGTCCATTCCCCACGAACGATATAGATCACTCTCTACGCGGGTCGAGAATTGTGGCCCCTCTATACAAACATATGAGCCTCCATTGTGATGGGTACAGCCAGCTGACTCAGCAGCGCTAGCAAGTGCTGAACGCAACTCGGGACACAACGGGTCTGCGAATGCTACATGGGCAACAACACCGTCACCAAAGAATGTGGCGTGGCGACCCCGCGTACGATCAAAAAACTGGTTCGGGATAACGACATGCAGCGGCTCGATATCCTCGCGCAAGCTTCCCACCGCGCTCGCCGAAAGTATGGCGTCAACTCCAAGGCTTTTCATTCCATATACGTTGGCCTGAAACGGAACCTCTGAGGGACTGTAGCGATGGCCACGCCCATGACGTGACAAAAAACAGACCTGTCTTCCTTCTAACGTCCCAAGAATGAACCCACCAGATGGATCCCCAAACGGGGTCGAAACATTTACTTCTTCGCGGTCGGTAAGCCCTTCCATTTCGTAGAGTCCGCTACCGCCAATTACACCAATTCGAGTCTTAGACATAGTCTGTCCTCACCCTCATCCGTGGAGCTCTCGTCAAAAGTGCCAACGCATCGTGCGTGGTCAACGTCTCGTGCGCATGCTGGCGGATGTTCTCAGTTCCTTCTAAGTTCAAAGCATACGCGTTAGCCATTCAACTTGCTTTCTTCCGTCACAAGGCTGGCCATATGTAGGGAAGCATTCTCGTATCCAGTACTCCCGGCCCAAGACAAATGTGCCACCTGCCGAAAAATAATGTGTGATTCCTGTTATCCCCAGTCCTATACGGACTGGTGGCGAGCGTGATAATTTTAATGCTGGGTGGTGGCAAGTGCGCATCCGCACTTGTAGTTGCTTCGAGCAGCCCGCCACGTGGCATTCAAGCGAATCCTTCGCGATTCCCCATCATCATACTAATCGAGTCCGGAATTTGGACGCTTCGCTCGTGTTGCAGGCGGGAGACGGAATGATCGACCTGGTAAGGGGCGCCGGGTCGATGGCCTGGTTTCTGCTGTTCGTCTTGGCCATCTTTTCGGTCGTTTCTTGGGCGATCATTCTTGATCGCATGATGCTTTTCCGGAAAGCTCAACGGGAATCGAACGAGTTTCTTGAGACTTTCCGTAATTCCTCGAAATTCTCACAGGCCAAATCAGCCGCTGAAGAATTGGAAACCACTCCCCTGTCGGGCATGTTTCTCGCCGGCCACGCAGAACTCTCCGCACAAAAAAACGTCGGGGAACAAACCTCGATCCTGCTGCCTCCGTTAGAACGTGGCCTACAACGTGCGGCACGTGCTGAACGAGCTCGGCTGCAACGTTTAATGATGTTTCTCGCAACTACAGCTGCCGTCTGTCCATTTATCGGTCTCTTCGGAACGGTCTGGGGAATTATGGTTTCGTTTTCCGCTATAGGCAGTTATGGCAGCCCGGATATCGCCGTTGTAGCGCCTGGCATCAGTGCAGCACTAACGACAACCGCGGCCGGCCTTGCAGCCGCCATTCCCGCAGTGGTTGCATACAACTATCTGCAAACACAGATTCGTGGGTTTGTGGCCCAAATGGAAGACTTTGGGCTCGAATTCCTCGCCCTTATCGAGCGGAATTTCTCCACCGAGGCCTAACGCATCATGGAATTCGGATGGTTCCACGACGACGAAGACGGGCTTGCTGAAATCAACATCACGCCGCTTGTCGACGTTTCCCTCGTTCTCCTCATCATTTTCATGATCACTGCGCCAATGCTCGTTCAAGGTGCGAGCGTCGACCTTCCGCAGACCCGGCCCATGAGCAAACTGCCAAGCGGGAATGTATTTGTGACTGTCGATGCAAACGGTGACATCTACATGAACGAAATCGAGAGCGCACTTGAACTCCGGGATCTGGAACAGCGATTAATCCCGTTTATCGAACTTGGGCAGTCCGTTTATCTCCAGGGAGATATCGCAACCAACTACGGCCGGATCATGGAGGTAATGGATGCGATCAAGTCTGCCGGTCTTGATAACGTGAACCTGGTTACGACACCGGTTCCACCCAACCAGCGATAAGATGGACTCTGCCGGCGCGCTGCACACCGATCACGTTTACGTAATTCTTGAGGACCGACAAAAAGCTGTGCTGCGGTTTCGGTCTGCCATGATCACATCGACGGCGCTACACACCGGTGCCACCCTCCTAATTCTACTTGTGCCGTTTCTGATCCCTAACCCCGTCCTGTTCGAATTCACACCGGTAAACCTGATCGAGTTGGCCCCACGGCCCGAACCTGTCCCCCCGCCATCCGATACTCAGGCCGAGAGCCCTGTACCGTCCGAGGCTGAGGAGCCTCTCACGCTTGAAGAACTCGAACCTCCGCCCCCAGAGGATGTCCCTGAGGACCTCGAAGCTCAGCGACGTCAGGAAGAGGAAGAAGAAGCCCGCCGTCGCGAAGAAGAAAGACGACGTCAGGAAGAACTTGAAGCCCGGCGCCGCGCCGCTGAGGAAGCAGCACGCCGTCGTCTTGAAGAAGAAGAGCGCCGTCGTCTTGAAGAAGAAGAGCGCCGCCGTTCACCGCAGAAGGCAACACGCAAGGTAGCAACTCCCTCCAAGCCCCAAGAAGTTACACAGCAAGCACAGCGCGGTCAGGTTGGGCTGTCTTTAACCAACGACACTGGAACAGTAAGCCAGCAAGACCAAACCCTTCTGCAGTTTTGGATCAACCGCGTGCTCGCTAACATAGCAAGCAGATGGGACCCTCCATCCCGGCCTCCTGGTTCTCTCGAGATTCTAGCGATCGTGCATTTCCGGGTCGGCCGTAATGGGGGAATCATAATCGACCCCGAAACTCGCCCAAGTAGTGGTAACCGCCGCTACGATGACGCCGCCGTCCGCGCTATATTAGCTGGGCAACCCTTTCCCCCACTGCCACAAGGATACCGGGGCAATACTCTCGGAATAAATCTGGGTTTCCGACAGTGAGAAGTCCATGAACTTGCAACTTCGTTTGCCGATTATCTTTTTTGCTGCGCTGGCTTCCATGTCCAGTGACGCTTCCCTCGTCGGAGTAGCAATGGCACAGAATCAACAAGGCGAGGACATCTATATCGAACTCAGAAACCGGGCAGTAAATCCCATCACCCTCGCTGTACCGACATTCTCCATAATCTCGGGGGCTGAAGGCGAAGCCAACATGCTTCGCCAGGTCCTATGGAACGATTTGGACTACTCGATGGTGTTCGATCTGGTCGATTCTAAGTTCTACCCAGACATAGTCTCCGGTGACGGGTCCCCAGACTTCACGGCCTGGCGCCAAACCGATGCCGAGGCATTAATCCGAGGCTTTGTTCGCCGCCAAGATGACGACCTGATTGTTGAATTCCGACTCTATGATGTTGCCAGCGGGCAACAGATCATAGGCAAGCGTTATTACCAGGAGATACCCGTAACCGCAGCAATTATCTCGAACTCGCAATTGCGTCGAATTGCCCATGAGTTCAACGACGAGGCCGTGTTCTACTTCACGGGCCAATACGGGGCCGCCTCAACACGAATAGCCTACGTCTCCAACCGTCGGGGTCCTAAAGAGATTCATCTAATGGATTACGATGGCTATGGTGACCAACGTATCACTAACGATGGTGGGTTCGCTTTGAACCCCGCTTTCTCCCCGAATGGAGACCAAATCGCGTATGTTTCCTACCGTTCACACGATGGTATTCCCAACGTTGATATCGCCATGCTCAACAAGGGTGGTGGGATTCCGCCTGTAATCATCCGAACCAATGGGCAGGATAGCAGTCCCGACTGGTCGCCAGACGGCAGCCGACTGGTGTTCTCGTCCACAAAGGACGGCACCAAAACTGGGAATTCCGAGATCTACATTTCGAAATCTGACGGTAGCGACTTGCAGCGAATCACAAACAACTCGGAAATTGACACATCGCCGACGTTTTCTCCCAACGGTCGAGAGATAGCTTTTATCTCGACACGCGGTGGAGGACAGCATCTCTACAAGATGAGTATCGACGGTATTAACGTCCGGCGGTTACCGGTCGAAGGTACTCAAATCGATTCTCCGACTTGGAACCCCAACCCTCAGCTTTCCGATCTGATAGCCTATGCAGCATCAGAAGGGGGTAATAGGTTTCAAGTTTTTGTATACTCTCTTAGTACAGGCCGTAGTGTCCCAGTGACACGCGGTTATGGGCGAGCCGATTCTCCGAATTGGTCGCCCGATGGAAGACAGATCGTTTTTGAAGCAGCGCAAGGCAACCAGAACCATATTTTTGCGGTTGGGCTGGATGGCTCGCGGCTGCGGCAATTGACTAGAGAAGGCGCTAACCAGAGCCCCTCTTGGGGTGGGAGATGAGCGGGACCTGCTCACCAAACGGAGGAAAAAGTTAATGAAAGCTCTCCTAAAACTCACTGGCCTCGTCGTTCTGATGGTCGCGGTTGGCACGCTGGCGGCGTGTGCGAAAGAGGTGCCGCCGGTTGTGGAGCCACCCCCGCCACCACCAGTTGAAGAGCCACCACCACCACCACCACCCCCGCCACCACCACCGGCTAGGGAATTCGAAGAAGCTGAGCCTGTAGTAGACGTCCTTACGATCGGCCAGATCAACGAAGAAGGAATACTGCAGACAATCTACTTCGACTATGATGAATCAGAGGTCCGTGCCGACCAGCGGGCCAAGCTCCAGGCCAACGCACAATTCCTGCGAGATAATGACCATTTCCGTCTGGTGGTTGCCGGTCATTGTGACGAGCGCGGAACGCGCGAGTACAACATGGCTCTCGGCGAACGTCGTGCCAGTGCGACCATGCAGTATCTCGTGTCGCTTGGTGTCCCGGCCAGCCGCATTGACATTATCTCCTACGGCGAAGAAAACCCCGCAGCGACCGAAAGCAACGAGGCAGCGTGGGCACAGAATCGCCGAGCACAGTTTCAAGCCATCGACAGCAACGATCGCTAAACATCGCTAAACGCAATATTGAGGGCGGGTTCACACCATAATTGGGCGGACCCGCCCCCAACAACACTTCTCCTCCGGAACACCCCAGCGAGGCCTTGAATAGACGCCAGCAGCCTCCCGCACTTAGGTTGATCACTTTGCTGGTCTTCGTTTTTTCGGCGTCTGCATGCGCTTCTATGCAGAAACGGGTTACGGAGTCCGAGAATCGCTCCAATACCCTTGAAGCCCAAGTCTCTGACCTACAAGAAAATCAGCAAAACCTCATCAGTCACGTCGCCAGTTTGCAAACCGAGCTCGAGGCAGCACTCGATCCTATACGCGTTCAACAAGCCGGTGAAGGTGCGGAACTTCGCGCCTTAGAGGCGCAAGTATCGGCCCTGCGCGAGCAGGTCAAGCAATTAACTACCGCACTCGCCCAGTCGCAATCAACCGAAGTGGCGTTACCATCAAAAGGACGCCTTCTTCTATACGACTTTTTTGCCCCACCGAAGCCTTCAGGGTTGTCAGCAACTGCCGGAGAACAGCCAACGTCAACGGGAGACTTCTCTAGCTACGGCGACGAAGAGGAGGGGCTGTTTAATCGTGCTTACGCCGACTACACAGCGGGTCAATTCGTTGTCGCGGTCAGTGGATTTGAGGAGTTTCTAGCACGCCACTCAACGTCCTCACGTGCCCCAGACGCACTCTATTGGATTGCTGAGTCACTTTCGGCTCAAGGCCTCCATATTGATGCTCGGAATCGTTTTCTTAAGGTCAAACAAAACTATCCGGCCAGTGTAAAAGTTTCCGATGCCACCTTGAGCGCCGCACTCGAAGCCATCGCTCTCGGTGAGCATGACACTGCTATTCGTGAACTTCGGGACCTAATTGCAACGCATGCAGGAACTGATGCCGCGTTGATCGGCTGTATGCAACTTGACCGCCTCAGCCAATCATTACCGGTCGCCTGCCAGGTACCCTGAAACATTCCGCGAGTTTGGTTTGTAAATATTTTGTTGGCTTGAAACGAATGGCGTGTGCCTTTCCCTCTCTTGTGGTACATAGAGACAAGTGTTCGACTGGCATACCCCGGGCGGAATCAGTTAGCCCAATACGAAAACAGCGAAGAGAGGCATGGAATGGCACGGGGCGTTAATAAGGTGATCTTGATAGGCAACCTAGGCAAGGACCCGGAGATTCGCTACACGCAGAACGGCACCGCCGTAGCTAATTTCTCCTTGGCAACGACCGATAGTTGGTCGAAAGACGGCGAGACTAATGAACGCACAGAGTGGCACAATATCGTCGCCTGGGCGCGGCTGGCTGAAATCTGCAACCAATACCTTCAAAAGGGAAGACAGGTATACATAGAAGGACGCATCCAAACCCGCAAATGGGACGATCGCGATGGCAATACTCGGTATACCACGGAGATTGTCGCCCAGAATATGCAGATGCTTGGTAGCCGAGGTGATGGCGACTTTGGTGGCGGAGGAGGCACAGTCGATGGACCCACCAGCGATGCACAAGCCCCTACGCCCGGTCCAAACGACTCTGGCGTAACCGACGACGACATCCCCTTCTAGAGCCCGACTGAGCAAAGCTAGCAACCACAGAAATACGGCGGCCGTAGCTCCTCCCCCAAAAAGATACCCGGTCCACGAGGCGAGTAAGCGGGATCCTGTTGCCCCGGCGAACCGGGGTGGGAACCATGCATCTGGGGCAACGGTTACCCGTCACCTCATGCGGCCTACCCAGGGACGGGGCGGGTCTCCCCGAATTCCCTTGTTTGGCCTTGCTCCACGTGGGGTTTACCGAGCTACCGGCGTCGCCGCCAGCACTGGTGGGCTCTTACCCCACCGTTCCACCCTTACCGCTCAGCGGCCGCGAACGGCTACCTTTACGAGCGGCGGTATTTTTTCTGTGGCACTTGCCTGGAGTTTCCCCCACTGGGCGTTACCCAGCACGCGACCCGTGGAGTCCCGACTTTCCTCCACCGTATGCACCGAAGTGCCCGGCAGCGGTTCCCCTGCCTCGTGGATCGAGATGTCATTGCCTACCGGTTACTCTCCTGTTGCGGTGGCGGGTTATTGGCGTTGACCAACGCAATGTAGCGATCAGTCACATCGATAGCAGTTGCAAAATACAAGATTCCCTGCATCCTAGTATCGAGTATGAGGTCGTAGCCAGCTTCGGCTGCAAGTTGCTCAACCGCTGGAACTAAGCGCTCGTTGATCCGCGTCTGTGCCTGTTCCGCCATGCGGTTCAGTGCACGTTGCGCATCATCTTGGAGGCGCTGTAGGTCAACCTGCGACTGTTCGACGTTGCTTTGGATTCGAGCCATCGCCTCCTGGGTAAGCGTCAATTGCTGTTGCTCAGCTTGGGCAAGCAGTGTGTCAATTTCCACTTGCTTCGCGCGTATACGATTGTCCCAGTCGGTCGCGGACGTCTGAGCCTCCTGCTGAACCTGGATGCCGATGCTGGATTCCATCAAGACGCGGTCACCGTTAATCACGGCGATCTTCGGGCCAGCAGCCAATTGTGCATGCGCGGGCAACGCAACACCAACGTTTAAGATTATTGCCAGGGCTAACCCGCGCACAATCCAATTCATTGATTTCATGGGTTCCCGATCTCCTTGTTACAGGGAAGTTTGATGCGAATCACGTGCGGCCGGAGATCGGCCGGCAAGCGGGGAATGTCCGATCGTAGCACGAAGGTCCGAGGATGATTACCACCCTCGGACCCTCAGAAAAACCAGACGAGAAATCCGCAGCGACAAATCGTGCGGATGCTGGATCTTGCCCGACTCTAGAAATCACCCCCACCAGGCATCTGGGATTCGTCGTCGTCTGGAAGCTCCGAGACAAGCGCTTCGGTCGTTAGCAGTAAACCCGACACCGACGCCGCATTCTGCAACGCATGGCAAACAACCTTGGTCGGATCGACAACACCAGCCTTGACTAAATCGGCATGCTCCATTTTTTGGGCGTCGAAACCATATGATGGCCTTTTTTCCGTACGAACCTGCTCAATGATGAGATCAGGACTGGCGGCGCCAGCATTGACCAGGATCTGGCGCAAAGGCTCCTCCATTGCACGTTGCACTATGCCAACACCTACTTGCGCATCTCCTTCTTCCTCGAGCGCAGCAACCGCAGACTGTGCACGTAACAAGGCCACACCACCGCCCGGAACGATGCCCTCTTCGACGGCTGCTTTAGTCGCGTGCATGGCGTCTTCGACACGAGCCTTTTTCTCCTTCATCTCAGTCTCAGTCGCAGCACCAACGTTGATCACCGCAACACCTCCAACTAGCTTTGCGAGCCGTTCTTGAAGCTTCTCGCGATCATAGTCAGATGTGGTATTGCTGATCTGCTGACGAATCTGAGCAACGCGCCCTTCGATATCAGAGCCCTGGCCGGAACCCTCGATTATCGTCGTTTCATCTTTGGTGATAATCACCTTCTTAGCACTACCGAGATCCTCCGCCTTAATATTCTCGAGTTTCACTCCAATGTCTTCACTAATCGATGTACCACCAGTCAGAATAGCAATGTCCTCAAGCATAGATTTTCGGCGCTCGCCAAATCCCGGTGCCTTCACTGCGGCAGCCTGAAGAGTGCCCCGAAGCTTATTGACGACCAGCGTCGCCAGAGCTTCACCTTCGACATCTTCTGCAACGATCAGTACTGGCTTGCCCAAACGCGAGACCTGTTCGAGCAACGGGAGCAAGTCCCTCATTGAAGAAATCTTCTTCTCATGAATGAGGATAAGAGGATCTTCCAGAACGGTTTCCATTCGCTCAGGATCAGTGACGAAGTAAGGTGACAAGTAGCCACGATCAAATTGCATTCCCTCGACAACGTCGAGACTAGTCTCCAGGCCGGAAGCCTCCTCGACCGTTATGACCCCATCCTTGCCCACTTTGCCCATTGCCTCGGCGATAATTCCACCGATGGTTTCGTCACTGTTAGCCGAAATAGTACCGACCTGAGCGATAGCATCACCTTCGACCGCTTGGGAAAAACTACGGATTTCCACAATCGCTGCGCCTACGGCCGCTTCAATACCGCGTTTAATCGCCATCGGATTGTGCCCTGCAGTAACCTGCTTGACACCTTGGTTGTAAATTGCCTGAGCCAAGACTGTAGCTGTTGTCGTCCCGTCGCCAGCCACGTCCGAGGTCTTGCTAGCAACTTCTTTGACAAGCTGCGCACCAAGGTCCTCAGTGGGACTCTCAAGGTCAAGTTCCTTGGCGACGGTCACACCGTCTTTTGTTATTTGCGGAGCGCCAAATTTTTTCTCAAGGATCACGTTACGGCCCTTGGGACCCAGCGTTATCTTGACCGCATCGGCAAGTTTGTTGACACCACGCTGGATTTCGCGCCTCGAGTCCTCGTCATAGGTAATTAGTTTTGCCATTTGTTACCTCCGTATATCAGCCGCCCGTGGACGACTGTCTCCATTTCGATCAGCCAACGATGCCGAGAATCTCGTCTTCCTTGAGAATCTGGTATTCCTCGCCATCGAACTTGATTTCAGTACCGGCATACTTGCCAATCAGGACCGTGTCACCTACCGAGACTTCAAAAGGTGCCCGGGACCCATCGTCGAGCCGCGTTCCTTCGCCTATGGCGACAACTTCCGCCTCCATTGGCTTTTCTTTAGCTGTATCTGGAATGATGATCCCACCATGTACCTCTTCGGTCGGCTCAAGGCGTCGCACCAGGACACGATTACCGAGCGGACGTACCTTTACACTTGAGTTCTTGCTTGCTGCCATTGATTTGCTCCTTGATGCTACGTGAGTCTTGTTAGGGGCCCTCGCAGTAAACAGAAGGGCGCTACTTCTTACTTGTTATCATTGGGGGAATACCACCGGGGCGGAAGTCGGACGCCTAGTACCGTCTTAGCACTCCAATGGCAGGAGTGCTAAGGGTAACAATGGCCCTTTAGAGCGTCAACTTGATGAACCCGTAGATATCTGGTCGCAATGGTCAAGCGAGCCCACATCGCCGCATCTTGTTACGCATTGTGTTGCGATGAATGCCAAGCATTTTCGCGGCTTTGCTTTGGTTACCCTTATGCTCTTCGAGGATTTGCCGGAGAAAATGGGCCTCAAGTTCGCGCACAGCCTCATCCATACGGATTCCACCGGCAACCATCTCTCCAACGAGTTCTTCTAGCCTTCCGTGCAGATCCGTGTTTCCTTTATTCTTCAGAAGCCTACGTACCTAGCAATGGGACACCTGTTAACTGCTCGTAGGCCTCAAGATACTTGGCCGCTGTCGCCTCAACCACAGCTTGAGGAAGCTCCGGTCCAGGCGGATTCTTGTCCCAACCGAGGTCACTCAACCAATCCCGAACAAATTGTTTATCGTATGAGGGTGGACTCACACCACTCTCGTACTGGTCAGCCGGCCAGAACCGGGACGAGTCAGGGGTCAGAATTTCATCGATAAGTGACAGTTCACCATCGATGAACCCAAATTCAAACTTGGTGTCCGCGATAATAATGTTGCGTTCTTCCGCGAAGGCACGCGCCTCAATATAGATCTGTAGTGACAACTCACGCAGCCGCTCAGCCGTATCGGCACCGACCATGTCAACCATGGTATCGAATGAAATATTTTCGTCATGACCATCATCAGCCTTACTCGCCGGCGTGAAGATAGGTTCTTCCAAGCGGCCAGCAAGGAGCATATCGGCAGGCAAATCGATACCACAAACTGCACCAGTAGCTTGGTAGTCCTTCCATCCCGACCCGATCAAATATCCACGCACCACACACTCCACATCAACTCGATCGGCTCGACGCACCAGCATCGCACGTCCAGCCAACATGTCGGCGTACTCTTGCAGG